>Ga0181535_10000007_pt1 | contig 290135 bp, 238 predicted proteins | sample PEATcosm2014_Bin_44_FD_119774 | JGI IMG/M metagenome (GOLD analysis project Ga0181535, IMG submission 119774) | Peatland microbial communities from MTU Mesocosm Facility, Houghton, MI, USA - PEATcosm2014_Bin17_30_metaG | ecosystem: Environmental > Terrestrial > Soil > Wetlands > Peat | place... | reverse complement strand
TCAGCTGCCGAAGATGGGTCACAGTAAACCTCCTGTGACCCGAGGTCTACACCGCCAACAATGCTCGGGGAAAGCCCATGCCGCAGCGTCCGTCGCGCCAGCGACTTAGTTCAAACGCCGCAGTGTCCGAGAATGCGGTATTTCCTAGGGCGTCGCCGATTCTTTCTTAGCTCTCTCATAGCATACGCGCGAATCTGAGAAGGCCAAAACCTAGTCAGAGACGGGCCTGTCAATGGCCCGGTTGACAAAGTGGCCAGAACCTTCAAATGAAGATCCTGGCTACTTTCCGTCTAGTTTTCCCAGGCTGCTGCGCAGAGGTGGACGACCGAAGCCATCCAGGATCGGCTGAGGCCGAGGGCGTTAGCGAGCAGGCAGACGTGCTCCCAGGTATCCCTCTATATCTTCCTCAGATCCTCGGCGATCAACGCGAACTCATCCAGTGCGGCCTGCAGATCCTCCACAATCTCCGCGGCGATTACGTCGGGGGCGGGGAGATTGGCGGCGTCCTCAAGGCTGTCGTCTTTCAGCCAGAAGATGTCGAGGCTGGCTTTGTCGCGCTTCACCAGGTCGTCGTAGTCGAAAGCGTGGAAACGCTCAGTCTCTTTGCGCTTGTGGCGATTGGCCGCGTGGTAGCAGGCGACGAAATCGTCCAGGTTCTCACGGCGCAAAGGATTCGTCTTCAACGTGAAGTGCTCGTTGGTGCGGAAGTCGTAGATCCACAGCTTCTTGGTCCACGGCTTCTCACTTGCAACGCGCCGATCAAAGAAGAGCACGTTCGCCTTCACTCCCTGCGCATAGAAGATGCCGGTGGGCAGTCGCAGCAGCGTGTGCACATCGCAATCGTGCAGCAGGCGCCGGCGAATCAACTCACCCGCCCCGCCCTCAAACAGCACATTGTCAGGCACTACCACCGCGGCGCGGCCATCGATCTTCAAAATCGAACGCACGTGCTGCACAAAGTTGAGCTGCTTGTTGCTGGTTGTCGCCCAGAAGTCGTCGCGCACAATCGTCAGAGTCTCGCGCTGCTCGTCGCCGTCCTCACCAATCACGGTGATGCTCGACTTTTTGCCAAACGGCGGATTGGTCAGCACCATGTTGTATTCAACCGAGCCTTTGCTGCTCAACGCGTCGCGGACAGCAACCGGTTCCTCGCCGCCGATGCCGTGCAGAAACAGGTTCATCGCACATAGCCGCGCGGCACCGTCTACGATTTCGACGCCAGACAACGCCTGCTCCTTGAGGAATCGCTTGTCCAAGATTCTGGAGACGCAACTCAGCAAGTGCATTCCTCAGCCACGGAGCCGGTTCGAGCCTGGAACCAAGGCTCGGAGGAGGTCCCGGGGATAAAGCCCGCCGCAACACACTCCAACCCGGGCGCCGCGCGGAAACGGCACCCGGCTCCACTTCGATTCCGTCAGCCATGCCGTTATACTGATCGACGTGTCTCAGACCCGTGACAAACGCCGCCGGAACGACCTTGACCTCTTTGTTCTTGCGTTGGTCTCTGACGGTGTCGCGACTCCCTACGAGTTGAAAATGGCCGCCGGGCTGTCGCCCGGTGCGTCGATCCCAGCACTGGCGCGACTCGTGGAGGCGGGCTTTGTCGACCAGGGCAAGCCTGGTCCCCGTCGCCGAGCGAACTACAGAATCACTGCGGCAGGCCGGCGCAATCTGAAACGCGGCTGGAAAGACCTTATCGAAGATGGACCGAGCGGCGACCTCGACGCGGACCTTCGCGTGGCGTTGCTGGCTCTCTGCGTTGGCGGCAATGGCAAGCTGGGAGCCGATTTCCTACGCCAATCAGCAAAGAAAAAGCTCAAGGCAATTACCTCGGCCGTGGAGCCGGACGACTCAGATTCCCTTTCGCCGCTCGCTCTCTGGTATCGGAGGTTGCGCTCAACCTCGGCCGATGCCCTAATAAAGGGTGAGTCCGCCGCTGCGCTCGAAATGGCCAAGGCATTGCCCCGCAGACTGTCGAGCGGAAAGAAGCGGGTCAGAGCCACACCCAAGCACTAGAACCGTGTGTAGCCTGTTCCAAAAAGCCTTGAATGGGTATTGGTCGATCCGTTGATAACACCGTGTGGGCTGCCAGTAATCAGCATCCTGCGGCCGGGGGCGCGCGCCGAACAGTCGTATTGGCTCTTCAGTGGGGCCAGGCCACTGGATCCCTCACGGGTCAAGGCTTATGCCGCAGCCTTCAATGCAGGCTTGGGCACAAGCGCCGGTCGGTCATACTGGCCAAGCTTGCGGGTGTGGCTTCCTAGCATACTCACCACCAGTTCCAGGATGTATTGGACTTCAGCATCCCGCTGGTGCTGGGATCCCAACTGGTAACGGTCTTCGAACTGCTTTACGATCCCGGCCGCAAACTCCTCAAGCGACATCTCTGCGGGTTTCGTCGCCACTTTTCTAGCCTGCTGCTTCTTCCGTAAGATGTGCCCTTGATGAGCTGTCGCGACGATCGTGACCGCTTCCTCGCGAGTCTCAGGTTCCGGCATTCGGAGCAGATCCTCGACAACACCGGCGTTCTTGGCCGCCGCGGGGTCAATGCTTTGTTCTGCCATGGCAGCGAGCGTGATGGAAGGCAGCTGGGAGGCCCGCTCATAATCCTCGATGATCCGATAGACGGTCCGCTCGTCGCACTCCAAGGCGCCTGCAATAATCTTCGAAGCTTCCATCCAGCCGTGGTCCGCCTTGAAGTGTTCTCTGTACGCCCTAAGCAGACGGCCAAAGTTCATTCGACTGATCTTGAATCCAGGCAGGGCTCCCACCACGGAATTCCGGGCCTGTGCCAATTCACGGCTAACCATCTTGATGTAAGTTTCCTCGACCCTCTTCAGGTCGCGTCCAAGATTTGACAAATTGTCAAATCCGCTCACTTCGATCTCTTTCATTGTTCTGCTTCGTCTTTCCCGGCGCGGAATCCAAATCCGCGCCGAATTGAAAAATGCTATTCTGCGCTCACGAATGGGATGTTTCTATCGTGGGCGCTTCACCAAGCCTGGAGAACTCTCTCGGGCTATCTTTAGTTCAGTCGAATTAACAGCTCAGTTGGTCCAGGTCCGTTCCGGCTCCTGCATCTTGGTTTCCGATTCCTTCATCACCTCTTCATAACGGACCATCGCAGTCTTCTTGTGCTCGGCGGTGGGGTGCACGTATTTCTGGACCAGACGAATCGAACTGTGCCCAAGGATCGCCGCAAGAGTTGCCAAATCGATCGGAGCCTGAGCGGCGCGAGTAGCGAAACTATGCCTCAAGTCGTAAAGAACCCAATCGATCTTGACGCCGGCCTCCGCCGCCTTCTCGACGAGACGATCATGAGCGGAGTTCAGCCTCCCAATTGGCTTTCCCTTTCGCCGCCTCGAAGGAAACAACCATTCGGACTCCCCGTCCATCCTGCGTGCGAGAATCAACCGCGTCTCAGACGTCATGTTCAGCGTCCGCCTGGCAGCAGCGGACTTCCCGCTTCGAATATGGAGTTCGCCGCGGTCCATGTCGAGGTCCGCTTTAGCCAAGGTTGTCACCTCCTCGGGTCTCATGCCCTGGTTCAGAATCACGCGTCCCACGTCGTAAAGGTCTCGCATCTTCGCCGCCCGCATGAAGTAGATCTTCTCTTCGGCTGCGGTCAGGATGTGCATGCGTACGGATTCAGCATCCGATGGAATCTCAACGCTGCGAATCGGGTTCTCCCGCGTCCAGTGCTGGCGAATCGCGTACGTAAAGAACGAACTCAGCGCGTGCAGATCGTGGCGAATCGTGATGTCACGAACTTCATGCTCACTAACGCGCCAGGTCTTGTAGGCTTCCACCTGGCTTTCGTCAATGAGACTGACCGGTGTCTTATCAAAGAATTCCATCGCGCTCGCAAGGCTGGTCTTGATGCGCTTGTAACTGTTCGGGTGTTCCCGGTAGTGCGCCTTGGCCCAATCGAGGAACTCATCTACGCCGTCACTGAACTCGCGAATCAGGACCCGCCGCGTCGGGCGACGGCCGTCCTCCAGGGCCCGCCGGTAGTCCACTTCCATGTCCTGCGCTTTTCTCTCGTTTCGTAACGTGGCGTCCAAACCGGTTGTTCCCGCGTACTCTCTTCCGTCCAGTTTGAAGCGGAAGTGCCACTTCCCTCCTCTTGCCCTCAAAGCCATTGCTTGTCCTCCGTATCTGTGACTCCGCCCACGAATCGATGAACTCGGCGGGGTACCAGACCTTGCGTCCCGTTTTAATGTATTGAGGCCCCGTCTTTTGTGTACGCCAATCGGCGAGGGTGGCGGTTGAGAGGCCGAAATTGCCCGCCACCTCTGCCGGAGACATCATTGTCTCCCGGGAGAATCTCATTGCTCAGAGCCTTCCCATAGCTCTGCTTGCGCCTTCGCGCATGCGGTCGTCGTTACTCCGGTCCGGCCCATTGGCCGGTTCCGGGTTGTGCATTCCAATTCGGAATGCCTTGTGCGTTATTGGTAAAAACTTCTGCATTGCCTGTTGACTCACACTCTCTCCTTAAAGTTGAACGTCATCCGTGATCGAATGAACCGCCAAATTGAAATGCGGTCCATCTGTTGGAAAGATCGCACTAGAGTCGTCCGTTGCCAAAATCGGTAAACTCACTGTTCGTGCCGGAACGTCGTGCGTGCCTTAATCCGTGCCTGGACCGAACCTTGTCCTCGGGCATGGCCGCGGAGCTACAATTCGGTCCATCTGTGGCCAAGGTCGCACGGAAGAGATCCCTATCCAAAGCTAAGAAACGGTCATTAAATGAGCCTCTGGCAGAAAATCTGCCGGGTTACTTTTCTTCTTTGCAATCTATCTCGATGAAATATAGCTGGTTATGGATTGGAAGTCGGGGCGTAGAATAGTTGCAAAAAAGCGAGTATTTAATGACCAGACAAGAACGATTAGTGAACGCGATGGCCCCGACCGGGGCTCTGTTTTTATTGCTCACACTCCTGGAACTCCGGCGCCAGGGTCTGACATATCTAGCTTTGTACGCACTCATGCGAACCATTCAGGTTGCAGAGCGACCCGATACAGGATATGGATTTGATGCGCTTCGCAACGAGACCGGGCTCGAAAGCTACGAGGTCAGTCGCGCCTGCGCCTTGTTGTGGACAAGCGAGCTCGTGCAGATTCGTCGTGCCGGCGAAGACGGAAGAAAGAAGATCCTGGTGCCGACAAAACGCGGACGCCAGATTCTCAATAGAATCCTCTCCACTGCTGCCGACCGTCTCTGGAGCGGGACACCCCACGCTGGCCGGATACGGCGAGTAAAGGAGACTGCTGAATTGCTGAGGAGAGCGAACGACACGCTATTGGGGTCACTTCAGCTCTCATTCTTCGATAAAGATCTCTTTGAGAAGAATTCCAAACGAAAAGGGGTTAAGACGGCTGAGACAAAGAGTCTCTTAAGCAAACGGCCAGGAGCAGCAAAGTCAAAAGCCAGTTCCGGCAAGCCCACGCAGCACTGGCGTGGCGTGAATCAGGTTGATGGTCCGAGTTAAGCGACCACATCTATATATAGAGAAAATGTGTGGCCACAGTCACCCGGTTGCCGCTTTCAGCTGGACCCTCACCATAGTTGTGAGATTTCCCTTGTAAATTCAATATTTTGGGCCTTCATTTTTGTCCGCTTTTTGTCCGCCCTTGAGCACAAAACAGCCCCATTTTTGCCATTTTTGCCCCAACGAGCCCGAAGACCCAATCTTGCTTCAAATGTAAGGAAGTAAGTGATTTAGAGGGGAAAGTTTGGAGGCGCGGGCCGGGATCGAACCGGCGCATAAAGGTTTTGCAGACCTCTCCCTTACCACTTGGGTACCGCGCCTTGGCAGGGCTGCCTCTTCTTTGGGTTGCGTTCCAAATCGCCGTAGCCAACCCGGCAGGCGCCGGAGGGCGGTTTGGAGCGGGAGACGAGATTTGAACTCGCGACCCTCGCCTTGGCAAGGCGATGCTCTACCACTGAGCTACTCCCGCTTCGAGCGGCTCTCCAGTTCACCTTCAGTTTCCGGGGTTTGTGGCTGGATTCCCGCTTGGGGACTGGCCACTATGCGGCGGACTCTGGCGTACTACATTCACTGGATACCACTTGCAACGCAACCTTGAGTATACCGGGCGGCCCAAACCGGGTCAAACCGCGGACAATCGCGCGCCGGCGCCCTTTTCTTCGCGCACCATCTGCCCGTCACGCATGTAAAGGATGCGCCCCGCAATCGCGGCCGCCTCAGGGTTGTGCGTAATCATCAGCGTAGTCTGGCCCAGCTCGCGGTTCGAGCGCACCAGCATATCCAGCACCGCTTCGGAGTTCTTCGTATCGAGGTTGCCGGTGGGCTCATCGGCCAGCACAATCGCGGGCCGCGTAATCAGCGCGCGCGCAATGGCGATGCGCTGCTGCTCGCCGCCGCTCAGCTCGCTCGGCCGGTGATCCAGCCGTCCCTGGATCGCGAGCATATCGCACAGATGATCGAGATACTTGCGGTCCAGCGGCTCTTTTCTGCCGCTGATGGCGTGAGCAATCTCGATGTTGCCCATACCGCTGAGGGTGGGCAACAGGTTGAACTTCTGGAAGACGAAGCCTATGCGGTGTTTACGCAGCCGCGTCCGTTCAGCGTCGCTCAGCGAAGCAAAATCTACGCCATCGATCACCACGCGTCCTTCAGTGGCGCGGGTGAGGCCGCCCAGCAGGTAAAAGAGCGTGGATTTGCCGGAGCCCGACGGCCCAACGATGGCCACAAACTCGCCCGGCTGAACGCTGAGAGTAACTCCGCGCACGGCGGCAACCTGAATTCGACCCTGCGCATAAACCTTGGTCAGATTCTCGGCAACAATAATGGGCTGCAATGTTTGATCCGGCACAGACTCATTGTAACGGTCCGGGGCGGTTGCGTTTCGCCGGTGAAATTCGCCTCGGCCCGTTAGTGAATCGACGGCGAAATTGCCTTGTTTTCCTTGCGATGCACAAAACGCACATTGACTTCGGGAATGACAATTTCTAAAGTCAAGTAATCCAACGCAGCGGAGTCCAAGCTGGAACGAACTTAGCCGTTTTTCGAGAGGAGCATTGACGATGATACCGATCAAGGCGAACGCGAAGTGTCCCAAATCAGCGGATTACTCAACCAGCAGGAACCTCCATAGATGGTTCATTTTCGTTGTTGCGTGCGTTGTCGCACTCGTCGTTTCACCGGCCGCACACGGCCAAGCCACCGGCAGTTTCTCCGGTAATGTAGTCGACAAATCAGGCTCAGCAGTGCCTGGAGCTGCAGTTGTGGTCACCTCTCAGGCAACCGGCCTTGCGCGCAGCGCAAAGACGGACGAAGCGGGACACTACCTGGTCCCTTTGCTTTCCGTCGGGGTCTACACCGTGCATGTGGACGCCACTAATTTCAAAAGCGTCGAAACCAAAGACCTGCGCCTGCAGGTGGATGAAGCCAGGGAATTGGATTTCACGCTGGTTCCGGCAGGTGCAGTGGAAACGGTAGCAGTTAGCGCCGATGCGGTGGCCGTGGAAACATCGACTCCCTCTCTAGGCCAGGTCATCACTGGACAGCAGGTGGCGCAACTGCCTCTCAATGGCCGCGACTTTGTGCAACTGGCCACGCTCACTGCCGGGGCTACGGCTGAGACCAATCCCAATAGCTTTTTCACTCAGGGCAGCGACAGCGAAGTAGCCGCTCGCGGCTCATTCTCGTTGTCGGTGGGCGGTTCGCGCCCCAACAGTACAGATTGGCTGCTTGACGGCGTCGACAATAACGAACTGACCGCTGGCGGCATTGGCGTCTTCTCCTCCATCGACGACATCGCGGAATTCAAAGTTCTCACCTACACCTACTCCGCCGAATTTGGCACGAGGGCAGGACCTACCGTTCTGGTCACCACGAAGTCGGGAACGAACAATCTCCATGGGTCGCTCTTCGAGTTCGTCCGCAATACCGATCTCGACGCCAGGGGCGACTTTGACACTACCACCCCGAAGTTCAATCTGAACCAATTTGGCGGCTCTGTCGGAGGGCCTATCCGCCACAACAAGATGTTTTTCTTTGTTGATGGCGAGCAGAAGTATCAGCGCCAAGGCATCACTTTCACCGGCCTGGTTCCTTCAATGGAAATGCGCGGCGGCGACTTTTCGGCTGACCCCTTCGGCACTTCGCTTTCTGGAATCGGCCCAGCTTTCACTCCGGTAATCGCAAATCCGAACATGGTTGGCGCGTCGAATGCCTACTTCCAGTGCGACAGCTCGGGGAACCCCATTATGGCAAACTCCGACGGCAGCCAGGCCCCGGGGGTCAATTGCAACAAGATCCCCTCGAACCTGATCGACCACGTTGGCCAGTCCATGATCGACATCTACCCTCAGCCGAACGCCAACAATCCTTCCGCCGGATATAACTTTTTGAATGAGCCGGTCCGTTCGCTGAACGAAACCAAGTTCGATGCACGTGTTGATGAGACGCTGACCGCATCAGACAATCTGTTTGCACGTTTCAGCTACGACCAGGCGTTCTCATTCGTCCCTGGCGGCGCATCGGGGCCTGGCATATCGGGACTCGCCGAATCCAATGCCTTCGGCAGCAACGAGAACCTCATCAACCATGCTCGCAACATCGGCATCGGCTGGAGCCACGTGTTCTCGCCGACCACGCTGAACCAGGCCACATTGGGCTACGACCGCATCTTCGACTACATTGCTTCGTTGGGTAACTACACTTGCGGAGCGGCAGCTTTCGGGATTCCGAATGCTGATCTGGGTTGCTCGGCTACCGGCACCCCCCTCCCCGGCGGCTCGTACAGCCAGGGTTTGCCTTCAACTGAAATCCTTGGCGGGTACTGGTCTCTCGGGGATCGCGGCTACTCCCCATTTCAGGGCGGGACCAACATCTTCTCGTTCAAAGACGATCTCGACCTGATCCGTGGCAAGCATGAGATCCACGCTGGAATCGATCTCCGCGACAATCAGATGAACGTCGGCACCGAGGAATTCTCCGACGGCTTCTGGATTGTGGGTCTCTTTGGAGACTTTACCGGCGCGGGCGTCGCCCCGGGTAATGGCGAGGCCGATCTGCTGATGGGGATGACTGGATTGGGTGTCCACGACCAGACGTACGGTGGCGCTGTCACCGGGCGGCGGTGGAAGATCACTCGGCCATTTGTCGAGGATGACTGGCGGGTTACTCCTTCGCTCACTCTGAACCTGGGCCTGGCCTGGGATCTGACCACTCCTGAGCGCGAGATTCATGACCGGATGGCGGACTACATCCCCTCAGCAACTGGCGGGCAGCTTCTGATTGCAGGCAAGAACGGCGTGAGCCATTCGGCGGGCATCAGCATGTACAAAGGCGCATACGAGCCGCGCCTCGGCCTGACCTGGAAGGTGAGGGGCAGCGACAAGACTGTGGCGCGCATCGGGTTTGGCATCTATCACGATTCGGCGTGGAGCCAGGGCGCGCAGGGTTTGTGGCAGAATCCGCCCACGCTCGGCGAGTCCGATCAACTGCCTGCTACGTTTTCAACCGGCTGCGCCTTTGGCAGTTCGTACTGCGCTGCGACGCTCGACGAGACTCCCGAATTGGGCGCGTCTCCCGCGACGGGCTTTACGCTTTCCAACGGCTTCCCGTCTTTGCCCACTCCGCAAGATGCGACCACCTACGTGGGCACGTTCAACTACCAGCCAACCAACTACCAGCCTGGCCGAGTTCACCAATATAACGCCAACGTCGAACGGGAGTTGCCCGGCAATATTCTGCTGACCGCGGGCTATGCCGGCGCGATTGGCGGGCATATTCTGTCAGGCGGCAATAACCTGAACACCAGCAGCCCTTCAGGTTGCGGAAGCATCTCGGGCTACACGCTGGGCTGCAATCCTGATGGCAGCCCCTATTTCTATCCGTACAATCCGCCGAACTACAACTCGATTCTGGAACTCGCCGACATAGGCAAGACGCACTACAACTCGCTGGAGCTGAAGGCCGAAACCAAGACGGCCAAGAACGGCCTTTATGCGCTGGTGGCTTACACCTATTCGAAGACCTACGACAACGGACTGTCTGACGGTCTGGGTTCTGAGTTGAGTGCGCCTTACTTCCCGCTGCCCAACTGGCAGAATCTTGACTGGTCACTGTCGCAGATCAATCTGGATCAGAGCTTCATCGCCAGCGTGATTTACGATTTGCCGTTTGGCAAGGGCAGGGCGTTTGGCAGCGGCTGGAACAATGCGACCAACTTGCTGCTGGGCGACTGGCAAGCAACGCTGATCGAGAGAGTTTCTTCAGGATTCCCGGTTCCGCTGATCGACACCAACAACACGTCTGGAACCACGTTTAACACAGGCGGGAACGACAACAACTTCAATCGGCCCGACCAGGTTTCAGGCTGCAATCCTTACTCGGCCGACCACGGCATGCATCAGTGGATCAACCCAGCATGCTTTACTGCTCCTGCTGCGGGCGAGCTTGGCAATGCTGCTCGCGTTCCGGTTGTCGGACCGGATTTTGTAAACACCGACTTCTCGATCATCAAGACGTTTCCTTTGCATCGTGAGGGAATGGGTTTGAACTTCCGCGCGGAGTTCTTCAACCTGTTCAATCATCCGCAGTTTGGCGCGCCGATCGCCGATATCAACCAGCCAGGATTCGGCGCCGTGAACTCAACGGTCAATAACCCGCGCCTGATGCAACTGGCGCTGAAGTTGTCGTTCTAACGACGCTGCAGTTCTAAAGTCGAGCAAGAGACAATCGGCGACTTCGTCTGGTGACGAAGCCGCCGATTGTGTTTCTGGGTGTTGATTCAGGAGAATCGGCAGAATTCTGAATGCGATGTAACTCGCTTGAGATCATCTTGTTACGTCGAAATCGCTGGACATGCAAAAACGCGCAATTTGCGTATAAAAGTGCGTGACTTGGACCGTAAGTCCTTTAGAACTGAAAATCCGCTAAAACGAATGTAACAGCCAGTTTGTTACATTTTGTTGGATAAGTATTTGTATAGTCAGCTATTTAGTGCTTTGGCAGGCTATTTACTTTCTGGGCACCCCGGGGGAGGGGTGGGGTATGTTTTTTTGCTTTTTCCGCCTTCAGCTCTTAGCTAGCGCCGTCTGTGGAAGGCCCGGAAATGGGGCGTCCGCCCGGCGCCAGGGGCTTGAGCGGTCAGCATGATTCCATTGTGCGCGCATCGCACGTAATTAAATGCAAAAGGCAGGGGCAAAAGAACAGGGAATAGGGAATAGAGTCGGCGGGTGGGCGAAGGCACCTGAAGTCGGGGTCCGCACTAGCAAAGCCAAGGATGAACTCAAACCATGCCTCTGATAGAACGCGCGACTTCTGGGCCTGACTGGTATACCTATCGGCGGCGGAGGTGTCACAATGCAGCAGCATCGACTCGTCTCGATTTCACTTGAGATTTCTTCTGCGGTCATTGTTCCATAACGAGGAGGATGTCTGAGCTCGGACGGCCCTTTCGGTGGTTCTTTTCAGTCGCTATCGATCTTTGACGGAGGGAGCGGGGGCCTTCAGGCCCCAGAACTCACGCTCGCGACAGCTGCGGCTTAAGCCGCGGGCCTTTCGTTTATGCTGCGGAGATGCGGCTTGCACCCCAGGAGACACGGACGTATCTGGTTACAGCTGTGACGGCCGAACGCCGCAGCCTCTTTCAGGTCACGGCCACGGCGGAGTTGTTCGAGCGGACCCTACTCGACTATCGCGGTCAGGGGAAGTTTCTTTTGCATGCGTTCGTCATCATGCCTGACCATTTCCATTCTCTGATTACGCCTGCTCCGGAAATCTCATTGGAGAAGGCGATGCAGTTCATTAAGGGCGGCTTCTCATTTCGTTTGAAAAGCAAGCATGACGTATGGATGCGCAGCTTTAACGAGAGTCAGGTCTCGACGGAAGAGAAATATGTAAGTTGTGTGCGGTATATCGAGGGGAACCCGGTACGGCGAGGGCTTGTTGCGACGCCGGAAGCGTATAAATTCAGTTCCGCCGTCGTCAAAGAAATGGACCCGATGCCGATCCACATGCGGGGGAAATAAGGCCCGGGCCTAAAGGCCGTCAATTAAGCTGCTGTATTCAGGGACCTGAAGGTCCCTGCTCCCTCCGTAAATGCGCGCGCCTTATGCAACGGAGATACGGCCCGGGCCTGAAGGCCACCGATCTAGCCGCTGCTTTCAGGGACCTGAAGGTCCCTGCTCCCTCCAGGTGGCAGGGGCTAAAGCCCGGAGTCGTTTTGTGGGGTTATCGGCACGGCTGAAGCCATGCCCTGATACGAAGCCCTCCTGCGCATAGCCGATGCCATAAAATGAAACCAGCAGCAATCAGAGAGCAGGATTCCCCACTCATGACCGCAGAACTTAAGAGTTCACTTGTTTCCGCTATTGAAGCGGCCGCCTCGCAGGCTGGCCTTGTGCTGGTGTCGGCCAGCCAGAGCACGAGCGCCGACGACCGCACCACTACCATCTTTCAGCTTGGGCTGAAGGGGTCTGGACTCGGGCCAAAGGATGCGGGGGACGCGGGCAAGACCCTCAAGCTGGAGCTCACTGACGGCTTTGATTTTGACAAGCCTAATTTGCTGCCGGAGATGACGGCGCACCTGGCGGGCGAGGCCAAGCGGCTGCGCAATCCGCGGCCCGATTGCTACGTGACGCTGGGCGGATTGCCGCTGGCCTACGGCGAGTTCGAGTGGCCATTTCACCGGTCGACGAGCGGCGCGGACACGTACATTGTGCATGGGGAGATCCACCTGGCCGACGGCGCAGCGCACAGTTTGCACGCCAAGGTTGCGGCCAGCGTGACGGTGACCTTTGCCGAGATAGTTGCGGCGATGGAGCAGCCGTATGCGGAGAGCTTTGTGTATAACGCGATCCGCAAGACGGTGGATTTTGGGCAGCTTGAGTTTGTAAAGAGCGGCAACCGGCAGCCGGTTCCGGTAACCACGCGGTTTTACAGCCGGTGGCAAAAGAAGTTTGTGTTTACCGAGACCGATGACAAGGAGCGGCTGCGCTACCTGCTGAGCAAGGTTTACTGGCTGAGCGGGGTGCTGGGCGAAAATAAGCCGGTATGGATTGCCGACGGACGCGACGCGCAGTACCTGAACACCACGGAGACTGAGCTACTGCGCATGGCGGGGCACGAAGCAGGCGAGGGACTGATGGTGGTGGAGGGCGAGTTTGCCGCGGCAACTCCGGCGCTGATGGCGCGTGCCGCGGAGTACCAGGCGATGCTGGATGCGGCTCTAGACTTTACCAAGCCCAAGTTCAACGAGAGCATGCGGTCGGGCCACGCGAATATGTAAAGACAGGGAATAGGGAGTAGGGAATAGTTTGAAGAACCTTCCCTCGGGGGCTTAAGCCCCCTTTCCATTTTGCGTGGCATTATGTACGGGCTGAAGCCCGTACCCTTCAAGCTAAAGCTGGTTTCCTTCAGGCTGAAGCCCGTACCCTTCAAGCGAATGGTTGCGGGCTATTCGGTTCGCAGGGCTTGCATGGGGTCGATTCTTGAGGCGCGCCAGGCGGGGATCAGGCAAGCGCCGGCGGCCACTACTAGCAGAGTTGCGGCTACAGCGGCGAAGATGGCGGGGTCGAACGGGCGGGTCTGGTAGAGCATTGACTCAACGAGCTTGACGGCCGCTACGCTGACGGCGAGGCCAAGCACAAGTCCATAGAGGGCGGGACGGAGTCCATCGCCGAGCATGAGGCGGAGGACCTGGCGGCGTTGCGCTCCCAGTGCGATGCGAACTCCGATTTCGGCGGTGCGCTGGGTGGCGAGGTAAGAGAGAACTCCGTAGAGGCCGACAGACGCGAGGACGAGCGAGAGCACCGCGAAGGCCAGCACGAGGCTGGCGCTGAGGCTGGCGTTGCCGAGCGACTGCTGAATGATTTGCTCGATGGTGAGAACGTCGGAGACGGGCAGTTGGGGATCGAGTTTGGCGATTTGCATTTGGATGGGGACGGACAGCGCTAGCGGGTTTGAAGCGGCGCGGACGACGAGCGTGAAGCCCATATTGTTGCCGCTGAGAACCGGGAAGTACATGGTGGGGCCGGGCAGTTGACCCACCTGGTAGAGCGTGTTGTCGACCACGCCGACGATTTGGTAGTCGGCGTCACCGTAGGGCACCACGTGGAGATGCTTGCCGATGGGGTTTTCATTTGGAAAGAATTGGCGCGCCAGGCGCTTGTTGATGATGACGGTTTTGGGACGGCCATCGCGATCGTCGCGGGTGAAGAAGCGGCCGCTGAGTAGCGGGATCTGGAGCGTGCTGAAGTAATCGGGGCTGGCGAGGCGGTACATTGCGTCATTGAGTGGAGCGCCGGGCGTGAGGGGTGGATGCTCGGGGATGGTAAAGATGTCGTCTTCCAGGGCCCCCGCGCCGGGGACTACCGAACCGAGGCCTGCTGCGTTTACGCCGGGTAATGTGCGGACGCGATCGAGTAGCGACTCGTTGAATGCGTTCACCTTGGCGGGCGTGTCATATTTTTCTGCGGGAAGACTGTAGCCCATTGTTAGCACGCTGGTGGTGGCGCAGCCGATGTTTGTCGTCCGCAATTGCCAGAAGCTTTTGAGCAGCAGGCCCGCGCCAATGAGCAGCACGACGGTGGCGGCGATTTCGATAGTGAGCAGCGACTTGCGCATGGTGGTGCGTGATTGGCTGCCTGCTCCGCTGCGGGAAGAGGCTTGGAGCGCTGCGACGGATCCCCTGGCGGTGGAGGATATGGCCGGCAGCAGGCCTGATAGCAGGGCTGCCGCGAAGATGAGTGCGCAGGCGACGGCCAGGACCGTTCCGTCGGTATGGACGCTTAGTGCGCTGGGCAGATTCTGCCACGTTGTGACGAGCCATTTGGTGGCGGCAAGTGAAAGAAGCACTCCCGCGACGCCGCCGGTAATAGCGATGAGCAGGCTTTCGATGAGCTGACCGCGAATAAGCGTCATTCTCTGCGCGCCGAGTGCGCTGCGGATGGTGATCTCTTTTTGCCGCGTAGCAGAGCGTGCAACCAGCAGGTTTGCCACATTGAGGCAGCCGATGAGCAGCATGCAGGCCACGGCGCAGAGCAGGATGGTTAGCGGCTTCTTGACGTCCTTTGCAAGATCTTGCGTGAGAGTTTTTGAAGCCACGTCTTCGGCTACGGGCGCGTGCAGATTTTGCATGTGGAGCTGGTACTGCACCGCACCGACCTGGCTGAGGGCGGTGGAAAGGCTGACGTTTGGCCTGAGGCGCGCGACTACGCGGAGGAAGTGATAGTCGTGATGATTGAGAAGCTCTGGCGACATGCCCGACTCATAGGGGACCCAGATGCGCTGGAGCCCGGCGTCGGGGTAAATGAACCACTTGGGAAGCACGCCAACCACGGTAAATGGTTTGCCATCGAGATGGATCTGCCTGCCGACAATCGACGGATCGGCACCGAAGCGCCGCTCGAAGATGTTCCACGTGAGCATGACGACGTTTCCGTCGGGGCGGTCTTCGCTCTCGGTAAAGGTGCGACCGATGGCTGCCTTCACGCCCAGCATCGGAAACAGGTTCCAGCTCCCTGCGCGCGCGTCTACAAGTTCCGGCAATTCCCCGTGTTCTCCGGTCAGGTTGTAATGCGCATAGCGCCACGCGGCCATGTCTTCAAAGCCGTGAGTTTTCGTGCGCCAATCGCGAAAGTCGGCGGGCGAAACGGAGTTGTAGTTGAATTCCACCGCATTGATTGCAGGGTCGCGGAAGTGCTCATAGACCATGACCAGGCTGCCGGGATCGCGAAAAGGAAGTGGACGCAGCAGAACCGAACGCACGACTGTAAACAGCGAAGTGGCAGCGCCGATGCACAGCGCCATCACAAGGACGGCAATAAACGAGAAGCCGGGCGAACGGAGCAGAGTGCGGACGCTGATTCTGAAATCGCGTAGGAGATTCTCAAGCCAGATTGAACTCCAGGCGGCGTGGGTCTGCTCGCGAATGAGAGTGGGATTGCCGAATGCGCGCAGAGCAGCATAGCGGGCTTCGTCGACGGACGCGCCGTTTTCGCGCTGCTCTTGTTCTTCAAGCTCTAGGTCGGAGCGCAACTCGCGATCGAGGTCTGCACTGCGCTTGCGGATTTGCCACCACTTCATCTGAGCTCTCCTGCGTTTCTCTTTGTTCCCGCGTTCTCTTGTTGCCTGTTTTTTCAGCTCTCCTCGGGAGTGGGCCACATGACGCGGGCTACGGCCTCGGCCATCTGCTTCCACTGCGATTCCTCGACTACTAGCTGCTTGCGGCCCTTTTCGGTGAGGCGGTAGTACTTGAACTCGCGGTTGCCTCCTGGAGCGGTCTCCCATTTTGAAGCGACCCATCCACGCTCTTCAAGGCGGTGCAGCGCGGGATACAAAGAGCCATGCTGCATCTGCAGGAATTCGTTGGTGGTGCGCTGGATGTGCTTGCCGATTTGATGTCCGTGAGCCGGACCGTAGAGGAGCGTGCGCAGGACGAGCATGTCGAGCGTGCCCTGCAAAAGGTTGGCGCTTTGTTTTGTCTGTCTGGTCATGGTAGACGTTCGACCCTCGATGGAAATCGATAGTAGACATTCGACCATCGGTTGTCAAGCGGCGTGGGTGCGGTGGGTTGGAAAAGGCGGTGGAGGATTTATCGGGGTTGTGGAGGGGATGGGTCTCGGGCGGCGTCCCTACGGGACTCCGGGGATCTCATTGGGACGCTTTCCCCACGTTGAAACGCGGGGCTAACAACCGCTGCGCCTACGGCGCGGAGCCGACGTGATGGACTGGCATATTGGCCGCGATCAACGCCTACGGCGCGGGGTTCATTGGCACCGTTGTCGGCTTGCCAGTTGGCTTCTAGTTGCCTGTTTTCCGCTCTGTGATGTGAGTCTTCTGTTCTCTGTTCTCTGTTCTCTGTTCTCTGGCCACTGTTCCCTGTTCCCTGTTACTGCAACACCTGGCCGCAGGTGCCGCAGAAGCGCGAGGCTTGAGGATTGGTCTGCTGGCAGCGCGGGCAGGCAACGAGCGTTCCCGTCTGGACTGCGGCCGCAGGCGGCGCAGGAGGAACATTGACCGTGACGTTCACGGGGGCCTGTCCCCAACCCGGGACGGCGATGCCGAGCGAGGCGGCGATGCCGGCGGCCTGGATGGCGTTGAACTCGCGCACGCGACCCGGCATGAAGAAGCACTCGATAAAGCCGAGCAGCGAGGGAATGCCGCTCCAGAAAAGGCAGCAGTAGAGGATGCCGAGGCCGGTGCGGCGCAGGTAGAAGTGGTGAACGCCAAAGGTGCCGAGGAACAGAGCCAGCAGAATGCCGACAATCTCGTCGCGGCGCACAGATTCGTATTGCTGATAAAACAGCATTTGCGGATTGGGGTAAGTTTGGGTGCTCATGGCTCGTTCTCCGACTTGCTCTGCTGTAACAGTACGCACAGCGGGGTGGCGCGGTTCCGGCAGGGGCGGGCGTAACGGGGCGCATCAGTTTGAAGAAACATTTCCTCAGGGACTAAAGCCCCGCGGGCATTTTGGTGATTGATGTACGGGCTGAACAGGCTGCGTAAAAACTCATCAAGCGCGGCGAGGTTCTCGAAAACCATCCCGCAGGGGTTAAAACCCCATCTCATTGAGGCCCTTATCGGCACGACTGAAGTCGTGCCCTGACGCTTCTTGCCCGATAGCAGAGTTTTTCCGCAGCCTGTGAAGCCCGTACCCTTCACGTTGACCCACTACCAAGGGTACTGCCGCATTGTCCCACATCGGGCGGCACTTATAGCATGTGCACATGACGGCTCAAGACGCATCGGCTGGCGGAACCTTCAGGATTGGCGGAGATTTGCCGGTACATCGGCTGGGATATGGAACCATGCGCCTGGTGGGCGAGGGCGCGTGGGGCGAGCCGTCCGACGCCGAGGAGGCGAAGCGCGTGCTGCGGCGCGCGGTAGAACTCGCCGTGACGTTGATCGATACGGCAGATGCGTATGGGCCGGAAATTGCGGAACGGCTGATTGGCGAAGCGCTGGCGCCCTACGCGGCCGGGGTGACGATTGCCACCAAGGGCGGCATCACAAGGCAGGGTCCGGCGAAGACCGAATACGTGGGCCGCGCGGGGTATTTGATTCAGTGTGTCGAGATGAGCCTGCGGCGATTGCGGCTGGAGCGCATTGAGCTTTACCAGTTGCACAGAATCGACCCGCGCACTCCTATTGAGGAGAGCCTGGGCGCGCTGAAGCGCATGCAGGAGGCGGGCAAGATAAGGCACATCGGGTTGAGCGAGGTGAAGCCGGCCGAGATTGAAGACGCAGAAAAGATTGTGCCGATTGTGAGCGTACAAAACCGCTACTCGCTTGCCGACCGGCGGCATGAGGAGACGCTTAATTATTGCGAGAGACGGGGGATCGCGTTTCTGCCGTGGTATCCGATGGCAGCGGGCAAGCCGATGCGCGCGGGCAGTGAAGGCACGCAGGGATTGGGTGCGATTGCAGCCAAGCACGGTGCGACGGTTGCGCAACTGATGCTGGCGTGGTTGTTGCAGCGCTCGCCGGTAATGCTGCCGATTCCGGGCACGTCGAAGGTAGCGCACCTTGAAGAGAATGTGGCGGCGGCGGGGATTAAGTTGAGTGCAAAAGAGTGGGGCGAGGTTGAAGCGGCGGTTTAAGTTCCCTCCCCCACAAGCAAAGCTCGTACGGGGCACCCCACGGAGCGAGGTTGAAGGGGCGGTTTAGGCCGGCTGATTGAAGACAGGCTCGGTGGGCTCGACGACCGAGGTGTCTCGCTCCCAGCCTTCGTTTTCAAGCTTGATGTGCTCGATGGCGATGGCATTGGCATTGGCGTCGAGTTCCGAGAGCGCTCCATATTCCGACGGCCAGCAGCGAAAGACCTTGTAAGCCTTCACCAATTGGCCGGCCTCGTTGTAGAGCTCAATGTAAATATCTTTGCGGAAGTCGCCGAGCGACATCTCGGAGCCTGACCCGGCGCCGTATTGCCACACCAGGTTAGCCCAGCTTTCAAATGCCGGATCGTCGGTGAGGCCGCGTTCGAGCAGGATGGGTTCGAACTGGGTGAGGCCGGTAGATTTGCGGCTCGAGCTGGGGTCGCCGCCCTCGCGGTTGACTACCACATTGGTGGTGCGCACGAGGCCGGAGACGCGCGTGATGGCCGGGATATAGGCCCCATCCCATTTCACGCGGAAGTTGAAATTCTTATAGGGATCGAAGCGCGTCGGATCGTTTGGGAACTCTGCCATGCGACAAAGATTAGCACTCGAAGCGGGATGCGGCGATCAATTGTTGTGAATTTGGGTGAACGAGATAGGTGCCCGTTAAGTCGTTGTCCGATTCATAAACCCTGATCGCTCATTTATCCTTGGCACGATGCCGAAGAGTCTTTCGATTGTAATCATCACGCTGAATGAGGCGGCCAATTTGCCGCGCACGCTTGAGAGTATTCGTGGCCTCGGCGAGATTGTTGTCGTGGATTCGGGTTCGACAGATGGGACGTTGGAGATTGCCGAACGGGCCGGCGCGCGCGTGTTCAGCGAAGCGTGGAAGGGGTTTGGAGCGCAGAAGAACTCGGCGATTGCCGAGGCGACGGGGGAATGGATTCTCTCGCTCGATGCCGATGAAGAGGTGAGCCCGGCGCTGGCGAAGGAGATTGCGGCGCTGCTTGCGGACGAGCCAAAGTGTGCGGCTTACCAGATCAAGAGACTGAACCATTTTCTCGGGAGCCCGTTGCGGCATGGCGGGTATTGGCCCGATCCCAAGCTGCGTTTGTTCCGGCGCGGTGCGGCGAGTTTTGAAGAGCGGCCGGTGCACGAGACCATGCGCAGCGAAGGACCGATAGGCGAGCTCAACGGGCATCTGATTCATCATTGCTATCCCACGCTGGAGGATTACGTGGAGCACATGAATCGCTACAGCACGATCGGCGCGCAGGCGCTGGTGGCGGCCGGCAAGGCGCGTCGAGGCTGGTTGTGGCTCAAGTGGAATGCGGTTCTCAATCCAGTGGCGACATTTGTGTACAACTACATCTTCCGGCTGGGTTTTCTGGATGGGCGCGCGGGGCTGCTGCAGCACCTGAATCACTCGGTCTACATTCACTGGAAGTATGCGAAGGCGTGGGAGAAGCAGGGACGAGGGACCAGGGACTAGAGAATAGGGAATAGGGAATAGGTTTGGATGCCCAGCACCTGCGCTTCCAGCAAGGCTAAGATACCTTTCCGCATAATAGAAAAGCCGGCGCTTGAGAGCGCCGGCTTTCCACCACCTATTCCCTATTGGCTACTTACTATTGGCTGTCATTAAAACGCTGGTTGCGTCGCGTGCTCTTCCTCTTCTTCAACGCCGTAGCGGCGCAGCAGGTTAGGCAGGCTCTGCGAAAAGGCCGAGCGCGGCATGACCACATCGCATCCCGCTTCAATGCCCTTCATCTTCAAGTCGCCCTGCAGATGACTCAGGAAGCCGATGATGGAGACGGCTTTTTTGAACTTGGCCTTGAATTTCGGGATGAGCGACATGGGCTTGGCGCCCAGGTTGTTGAGGTCGAAGACGAGCAGCGCGGGGCGCTCGGCCTCGGGCGTATCGAGGATGCGCGAGACCACATCCTTATCGCCTTTAACGAACTCCACCTTGACGCCCAGCTTGCGCGCGGTCTCCTGGATCTTGGCCAGGAAGAAGAGATCTTCAATGAAGCAGAAGATGCGGGTGGGGGCGTCTTCGCGAACGGGCGCCGGCGCGGCCAGGAACGGCTCAGAGTAGTAGCCGCTGTGGTTGCTGCCGGCAAATTGAATGGTGGAGGGCGGCGCATCGGCTACGTTGCCGTTGACGGCGCGGTAACTGTGGTCCATGGGACCGACAAACTCGCGCGGCCCCTTCTGCCGGTTCTTGCGCTTGCCCTGCTGCGGCTTGATGCTGTTGCCGGGCGATGGCTGGGGCTGCGAGCTTTTCTGGAAGAATTTCTTCTTCTTGCGGCCCTGATGCTGGTGCTGCTGCGGGGGCCGCTGCTGCATCGGCGGCTGGGGTTGTTGCTGCGGCTGGGCCTGCTGGGGCTGCTGATTCTGCATCGCCCCCTGCTGCTGTGCGCCCTTGTTCTTGCGGCGGCGCCGGCGGCGGCGATGGCCTTGCGACTGCACCGGACCGTTGTCCGGCGCGGGCCCCAGCTCGGGCTGAGGCTGCGTCGATTCTGTCGTCATGCGTTTACTTCCTGATGTGTTGCGGTGTGGTGCATTGGCCTTCGCTTTGCGCGCACAAGCGCGCTCAGCAATTCCTTTTTCTGCCCGGCTTCAACGCGGGAAGCGATGCGGTTCACGGGCCCCTTGCTCAACAGAGCTTATGCCGCTCGAGGCGCAGGAAAGAGCCGAACGCCTGAAGCAGATCGAACTTCAACTTCCTAAAACCAAGCCTTGGCTAACTTCGATTCGCGGCGGCCGCGGCGCTACCCTTAATTAAAATCCGCGCCAGATACCACCCAGGGGCGAAGCTCAATAGTGCCGATACACCGGCGCAGCCTGCCTGGCCCTGCGTTTCAAACTCTGCGAAATGCAAACGACGCCTTATGCGCGTAAGCCATGATCGAACACTTCGGATCAAAGCGCGTGAAGGCCGGTGCTTTTCTCAGGTGATGCCCTTTCCTCAACGCGAGCCTTTGCCGTATCCAGTTAGATGAATTGGAATGAACTGCCCGGCGAATTTGCTCGTCTTGAGCGGCGAGCTTGCTCTACCCCGGTTAAGGGTGGCCCGCGTCAGCCGCCTGATAGGCAACTCTGATACTACAGCGAAGGGCCACGGCTGGCAAGTGGAAGGTGAGGAAGTGGGCACCGGGGTAACCGAAGAGCAACGGTGAAGAGGAGATTCCCGGATCGTGTGGCAGGAATTATGCCCGAAAACACGAAACGCCACTCCGTGGAGTGGCGTTTCCGAACTGCGTGACCGGTCTCCTCGACCGGTCACTGGCCCCCCTGAAATAAGCGGCCGGAGTTTTTGCCCCTGGCCTTCTGCAGGTTGTGCCGGCTGGCTTTTCCCGTTTCAGGGTCGCTCATTGGCGATTACTCTTGCCGGTCCTGCTCTTCTCAATGCTGGCTGGGATGAACCCGTTCAGCGGTACATCACTGGCGCTATTGATATTGCAATTGGGTTGCCGTTCATGATTTCTATTGTTGTCAATGAGTTGACCGCTTTAAGCATCCTTGGTTTTTCGCATTAACGGAGGGCTGGGGGCGAAAAACTCCAAAAAACCATAAGTTATGCCAAAACGGGTCGTCCGAAAGTCGTAGAGCACCTCGGAATGTAAAGGAATTACCGCTGGCAACGGGGGCAGAAATGGGTTCCGCGGCCGGCTAGCAGAATGCGGCGGATGGGAGTTCCGCAGCGACGGCAGGGTTCGCCGGTGCGAAGGTAGACGCAGTGTTCAAGCTGGAAGAATCCGCGAGCGCCGCCGGCATCGACGTAATCTGAAACCGACGAACCGCCCAGCTTTATAGCTTGTTGGAGGACGTTGCGGAGCGCCTGGCGTAGACGCTCGAGCTCGGCGCGGGTGAGTCGGCCAGCGGCGCGGCGGGGACGGATTGCCGCATGAAACAGGCTCTCGTCGGCGTAAATATTGCCCACTCCGGCCAGGAGGGTCTGGTTGAGCAGAGCTGCTTTGATGGCAAGTTTTCGGCCGCGGAAGAGGGCGGCGAATTCGTCTGCATCGATGGAAAGCGGCTCGGCTCCGGGCGCATGGAAGGCGCCGGTACTGCCCCGGTCGCGTAAGTCCAATTCACGGAATTCGAGGCGGCCGAAGCGGCGGGGATCGACGAAGCGGAGTTCGCGGCCGCTCAAGAGGCTGAGGCGAGCGTGGGTGTGCGCAGCAATCGGCTCATCGGGCGTGGTGACGAGCAGCCGGCCGGTCATTCCGAGGTGAACGATCCACTGTGCGTCTGGCTGCGCGTGGGCCTTTGTTTTGGACGGGGCGGCGGCGCGCCCTTCCCAGGGTTGCGCGGTTGCTGAGGGGTTTGGCGGCGCTGCCGGGCCCAGCTCGCAGACGATGTGCTTGCCGGTTCTATGAACCCCGAGAATGATGCGGCCGGCAAGGCCCTTTGCCTGGCTGGTGCGCGGAGTTTTGAAGGGCTGAGGATGCGAGCTGAACCAGGCGTCTACGATGCGGTCAAGACGCAGGCGCTGGTCGACTCCGCGAGCGATGGTTTCAACTTCAGGCAGTTCGGGCACCGGTTCATTCTATCGAATCGGGTTGGGCGTCGAGGCTGGGCGCAGGCGCTGGAATGATCGCGGCATCGCTCGACGAATTCCGTCGTCCCTACGGGACACCCGGATCTTTACTGGGGCGCTTTCCCCACGCTGAAGCGCGGGACTAACATCCTTTGCGCCAACGGCGCATTGCGGAGCATGCGGGGAGGGAATGAAGCCTATTTGTGCTGGCCGGGGTCGGTGATGCGGCTGGCTTCAAAGCTGACGATCTTCCACGCCCCCTGGGCATCGCGAACGTACACACGCGTATATCGAAAAGCGCCGGATAGATTACCGGTGGATGTGGTGGCCTGCACATCGGCAAGCGAAGTAACCACGGCTGTACCGCCGTAGATGCGGACCTTGCGGTCGGTGACGTCGAGTGTGGTGACGTGGAAGCTGCCGGTCCGGAGTCTGTCAAGGGATTCTTCCTTGGTCTCCAGGGTTCCGGTGGGGGTAATCGCCATGTAATCGTCGGCCAGCAGCGACCTCATGGTGTTGATATCGCTTTTGAGAATAGCCGTGCGCCAGGTGTCTTCAAGCTGGTCGATCTCGTGGCGGAGTTCATGCTTCTGCGCTCTGGGCAACCCGGCGAACAAGGGAGTAGCGCAGAGCGACAGCAGCAGCGCAGGCATGATCGATCGGGCCGCCCTGGATCGAGGTGCGGCATTCGAAGTGCGAATGAGATTACCGGGCATACGCAGAACGGATGGTAGCCCTGTTTTACCTTGCCGGTCAATATTGTTTGCGTGAAGAAGTACTGACACGCGGCCCGCCCTTCCCATCCCGGCACACGCAAGGCGTGTGAATTACCAAGATTGGACGGTGAAAACTGGCCCAGGTTTGTATGGAAGGCGGCGCCGGCCGGCGAATGTGAAAGCTTGGTTAAACGATGTCGATAAGATTCTGTATGTTACGTTCCCGCATTTTCTGGTAGAGACCAGCGACGGCGTACTTTTTAAAATGGGGCGATTCGCGGTGAGCTGCCAGGGCGTGTTCATCCCGGTACTGCTCGTAAATCATCACCGTGTCAGGGTCTTCCTGCAGTGGATGGGGCGTATAGCCAACGCAGCCCGGCTCCTTGCGGGTTTCGGCGGTGAGGACGCGCAGCAGTTCGGCGACCTCGGCGCGGTCTTCGGGGGCAAACTTGAACCAGACAAGCAAACTGACCATTGAATAGAGTCCTTTATACCGGCAAGACGGGGAACGAGTTTATCTCAACTATGCGTTTATGCGCTCGGCGGGCCTTCAGCATGGATTTGCACATGGATCTGATTGAGCGCGTGCGCGAAACCGGGAAGCAGCATCGTCTGTTCACGATCGGGCCCGGTTGAAACCATGCCGATTTTTGCGCCGCTCTCGCGCTCCTGAAAGCGCAAATACTCCTGCGCGGCCCGGGGCAGCTTGTCGAATTCCCTGATACCCTCAGTAGATTCGCGCCAGCCTTTGAGAGTTGTGTATTGCGGTTTGATCTGTTCGAGGCCGTCAACGTCGGCGGGGATCAGATCGGTAATTTTGCCGCCGATTTCATAGCCGATGCAGACGGGAATTTCATCGAGCTCGTCAAGAACGTCGAGCTTGGTGACGACCAGCCACTCGGCTCCGTTGACCTGGTTGGAATAGCGGAGCAGGGGAATGTCGAGCCAGCCGCAGCGGCGAGGACGGCCGGTAACGGCGCCGTACTCGTTTCCGCGCGCGCGCAGCACTTCGCCGATGGGCTCGTGGATTTCGGTGGGAAACGGCCCTTCGCCGACTCGCGTCACATAGGCCTTGGTAACGGAGATGACTGTGCCGATAGCGGTGGGACCCACGCCGGTACCGGTGGCCGCGCCTCCCGCCGTGGCCGAAGACGAGGTGACGAAGGGATAAGTGCCGTGATCGATGTCGAGCATGGTGCCTTGCGCGCCTTCAAACATCACGCTGCCGCCCTCGGCGAGAATCGTGTTGAGGATGCGGCCGGTGTCGGCAACAAATGGGCGCACCTGTTCGGCGGCGGCCGCGTACTCGTCGTACATTTTGGCGGGATCGAGGGGATCGGTGCCGAAAAGCGCGTGAGCGATAGCGTTCTTCTCAGCGCAGGCCGCATAGATGTGCGTCTTGAGCAGCGCGGGATGGAGCAAATCGACGATGCGCAGACCGCTGCGGGCCATCTTGTCTTCATAGGCGGGGCCGATGCCGCGGCTGGTGGTGCCGATTTTTTTGCGGCCGGGAGCGCTTTCGGCGGCGAGCTCGATCATGCGGTGGTAGGGCAGAATGACCTGGGCGCGATTGGAGACATAGAGGTTGCCGTCGACGGCAACGCCAACTTCGCGCAGGCGTCCGACTTCTTTGAGGAAAGCGATTGGATCGAGGACGACTCCATTTCCTATGACGCCCTTGCAGCCTGCGCGCAGCACGCCGCAGGGAATGAGCTGGAGCACAAAGCGCTGGTCGCCAATGATGACGGTGTGGCCGGCGTTATGGCCGCCCGCGTAACGGGCAACAGCATTGAAGCGCTCGCTGAGCACGTCGACTATCTTGCCCTTGCCCTCATCGCCCCACTGGGCGCCCAACACAACTGCTGTTTTCGCTCGCATCGTTTCCGCTTCCACAAAGATGAGCCCGGCACGGCGGTATTGTTCGCGGTGCGCGGGCCTTTGCGATGCGGCGTTGAAAATCCGCACCGTTGTTCACAACCTTTTCGATTTTAAACCCTGAGTGGATTTGGCGGGGCGGGGAGGGTTCGAGTCTCACGTGAGAATTTGGCGGAGGGTTTGGAAACCGGCGATACAAATTTTGGCAGTACGGAAGCCGGCACTACTCAGGCGGCGGATTGTTTTGACCGCGCTCCGCGCCAGTAGAGAAAAAGTCCCAGCAGTACAGAACCAACCGTGCCGCCGATTACGTCTACCTCGAAAACAAACTTGTCGGAGCCGCCCGGAGGTATGAATGAAAGCGCGATTCCGATGAGGACCACGACGAAGCCCAGGCTTCCACAGATCAAAACTCCGGGCACGCCGCCTGGAACCAGAACGGCATGGGTGTTCTCTCTGCGATCTTTGCGGCCAGAAAGTTTTATGACTGCGGCAAACATGTAGAGGAACGGGATGAAGTAGAGGATGATGGTGGCGTCGACTACCACCTGGTAGGCCGCGATGACGCTGCTGCTCTTAATCTGGCTCAAGAGCAGGATTGCGCAGGAGGCAGTGGCCTGCACCAGGATGGAAACCCATGGCGTCTTCCAGCGGGGATGGATTTTGCCGAAGGCGCTTGGCAGGTAGCGATCGATGCCCACCACGAAGGGCACACGGGCAATTCCGGCCACAGTTGAACCCACGCCGCCTGCGTTGCCAGCCGTAACCAGGACGGCTGCGAGAATTCCGATGAAGCCGACCCCGAGAATCATTGAGCCGCTGGACAGCGCGCCGAAGACGCCGCTTTGCGGATCGATTTTTTCAGCCGGCAACAGGGCGAGAATCGCAAAGGTTCCGGCAATGTACATAAGGGCGATGAGGGCGCCTGCTCCAAACACGGCGCGAGGCAAGGTGCGGCGCGGATCGCGCACCTCTTCGCTCATGGCGGAAACAAGTTCGAGGCCGGTGAAGGCAAAGGCGATCTGCGACCAGAAATTGACTGTGTCCCAGTTCCATGCGGGCAGCATGTTTTGAAGAGTGAAGTGCGTGGCAGAGCCATGGCGCATGACGATGAGGATGGCTACAACGACCAGCATCAGCAGCGGCAGATAGGTGCCAACGCCTCCGGCGTTCTGAAGCCACTTGCCGATGTTAAGGCCGATGATGTTGAGCACCACGGCGACCGCGAGCAAGGCCAGTGATCCCCAGATAAGGAAGGTACGACTATCAGCCAGCGCCACACCGCGCGCGCCCATTATGTATGCGCTCATTGATGCGCTGGCGAGCAGCAGGCCCGGAAAATAAAAGACGGTGTAGATCCAGTAGGTCCATCCGGCGACGAAGCCGTGAAATGGGCCGAAGGCTTCGCGAGCCCAGATGTAGAGGCCGCCTTCTTCAGGAAAGCGCGAGGAGAGCTCGTTGATCACCAGCGCGCCGGGGACGAAGAAGAAGACGGCGGCGAGCACCCAGAGGCTGATGGACGAGGTGCCGTTATGGCCGGCGGCGGCGATCCAGCGGGGACCGAGAACCGTGGCGATGTTGAAGAGCAGCACATCCCAGAAGCCCATGGCCTTGCGCAGTTGCGATTTTGTGCCGACGGCATCGGGCGCGGGAATGGTCATGCGGTCTCCTGGGACTCAGGGGTGAAGGTATCTGATTTGGAGATGATAGCCGATGCGGGCGTAGCGCCGATCTTGGGACTGGCTGTACGGAGGGTTTCCAAACCCTGGGCCGAGGTCGCCAACCCACCAATCCTCGCTTGTGGCGACTATTGTTGCGCGGCTGGTTCGCGGGTGGGGTCGAGCGATTCGAAGCCTTCAACTTTGGCAGTTTCAAGCAGCGCCGCAGAGGCTGAGACGAAGACGATGGCCGTTCCCTGAAACATATCGCGGGCGGTGAGGGCGGCTCCGAGTTGCAGGGCCTCAGGCCAGCGGAGGATGGAGCGATCGAGGAGCTGGCGCGCGGCCTCAAGGACGGCGGGGTTGAGCGGCTGCTGCACGGTGCGAGCCGATTCCTGGCGCAGGCTTTCGAGGGCTGCGGCCGCGTCTTCAGCGGCGATGGCGCCGGCGCGCTCGCGACGCCGAATAGCGGCGTAGACCTCCAGAGGAGTTGAGGCGGCGATGAGCTTGCGGTTATCTTCGAGCGGCTCCAAAAGGCGGATCAGGCTGTCGGTGCCGGGCTCCTGCACAAACAGCTTGAGGAACGCAGTGGCTTCAAGGAAGTAGAAGCTCACACTTCCTCCCGTTCCTCTTCGAGCACCGCGGCTACGCCGTCGCCTTGCACGGCTACGGGATGGAAGCGATGGGCCTCTTCAGGGATTCCGGCCTCAGAACGGTTGAGGCGGATGGTGGTGGTGGGGTAAGCGGGGGTCTTGGGATTGGCGATCTTGCTGGTCACCACCACACCGCGCTGGATGGCTTCAGCCAGAACCGTCTGCCGGGAGTCAGGGCTCTGATTCCAGCGGAAGGATTTGCGCGGCAGGAACGAGTCGCGGAACCACTTGAGGGCGATGAAAGCGTGGCCGCCGCGCTCAGCTTCGGCCAGGGCAGTACACAGCTCCTTGATCCGGTTGTCCATGTCGGCGGGCAGAATGGGCTCCTCAACCTCGCCATCATCCTCGGCAATGCGAGGCGTGGCTGCGCGGGGCGAGCGGCCGTTGTTCACTTCGCCATCGGTAATGCGCTCGAAGTAGATGCGCACCTCGTCGTCTTCAGGCGACCAGGTATCGGCCTGCGCGTTGCGGCGCTTGCTGCGGCCGTTCTCGCTGCACAGTTCCACAACCGCCTGGTACCCCGGGGGCGCAAGAAAACGCAATGCGCGGACCAGGCCGGGATCCTGCGAGTAAGCAAGTTCGTTGAGGGCTTCTTCAATAATTTCTTCCGCGGCGGGAATGGTGAGCTGCTCGGTGCCGTTCTGCGCGGTACGCATCGATTTCATATCTTTCTCCATTGCTTCACGCGGCCTCGCAGTTCCGGTCCTTACTCCGGCTGCGGGGCGGCCAGGCGCCGCGTTGGCACTTTGATGCGCGGGGGAGACAATGCCTTGATGCAATGCGCCTGTTGCCTTGAATCTCGATATCTGCTGGACAGTTCCGATAAAGTTTTCGCGGCGGTCTTTCGCCGCTTTAGTTAGGTCGACCCCTGGAATGCCGCTTGCGCGGAGACCATGAACACGGATCCGATTCGCTTCAGTTGTATTACGCAGAGTTTGGCCTGCGCAGGCTAAGTCAACTCATCTTTACTGCGTTTCTCCCAGTGTCCCAGGCGCCGGACCAAAACTGCGATGAAATGTTTAGCGGGGATTTACCAATCTGGGCCCAATGCAATGCAAAAGGAGAATTGTATTCGAAACAATCAGTCCTGCTTGACCAAACCGGCAGGCGGGGTAGTTGCGCAAGATTGAACTCAATGTAAGACGACGGAAAATATGGAATCGGCGTTCTGGTTCAACAGCCCGTAATTAGAATTTGACGCAGGCGAAGTTAAAATCAGGCTCAAAGGAGCCTTCTTGCTTTTCCTCCTCAACCCTGTAAGGCTTCGAGAGTATTGACGGTTTTCAAGGAGATGGCGCTCGTAACCTGAACTCGGAGCAGCCAGCGTACGGCGTTGATTACGCTTGTTGCACTCCGCGTTTCCTGAAACTGACATTCCCCGAAAAACGCCGTGGCCCTGGAAGTATATGGCGATAAGTTTACCCGAATATTGTATTTTGCGCTCAGGAAAGATAGGGAATCAATGAAAAAGTGGCAGGGGGCCTCCGCTTCCTTTCGCAACCCGACTTCGTACAATAGATACATGCGCAGTTGCTTGCGTCTTTTCTTCCCGCTGTTTTTGGTTTTGGCTTCTGCCGGATTGTGCGCCCAGGGCCAGAGCCCCGCATTCGATCTCTCTGGACCGAAGATAGATGTGCATATAAAGCGCGGAACGATTACATTGCCCATCTCCGAGGTCGGTAACCTTCTGCCGGGCGACCGCCTCTGGATTCATCCAGATTTTCCAGAAACCCAATCGAATCATTTTGTTCTGGTGGTTGCTTTTCTGAGGGGCGCCACCAACCAGCCGCCGCCGGATTGGTTTACCAGGGTAGAAACCTGGAGCGGCCAGGCGCGCGAGGAAGGTGTGTTTGTCAACGTGCCGGAAGGAGCCGAGCAGGCGCTTCTGTTTCTGGCGCCCGAAACCGGCGGCGACTTTAACACGCTGCGCAAGGCGGTAACCGACCGCCCCGGCGCTTTTGTGCGCGCGGCTCAGGATCTGCAGGCAGCCAGTTGGGAACGGATGCGGCTCGAAACCTACCTGCTGGATGTGAAGGCCAGCTCAGCTTCTGATCCGAAGACGCTGAAGACGCGGGCGGAGAATGCGGCGCGGAGCCTGGGGATAAAGATCAACCAGGACTGCTTCCTGCGCCCGGTCGATCAGCAGGCGACGTGCCTCTCGCAGAATTCCGAGGGCCTGGTGCTTGACGATGCCAACGCGCAGTCGCTTGTTGATCAGCTTACGAGCGGCTCGACCGGCGACCTGATGAACCAGCTCAGCTATTCGAACATTGGGGGCGGCGGCCTTTACAGCCCCTACGTGGGCGCTGTGGTGGATACGGCGCGCATCCTGGCGTCGCTGCACACCGCGCACTTCCAGTACATTCCGGCGCTGGCATTGCCCAGGACAGACACGCTGAACCTGCGGCTCAACGTGCCGCCGTCGTTCCGGAATCCGAAGTCGGTCGTAGTGGTTGGCCTTCCGCCGATCGGTGCGGCGCGTCCCGAGCCGCTGCATCCGGGCAACACTTCAGACAGTTTTTGCGTATCGAAGCCCGACCTGGTTTTGCCTGCCGAGGGCGGCCCACTGGTTTTTGCAACGGGGTTGGCGCACGATCTTGTGCTCCACGTGGGGTCGGCAGACGGTAAGGGTTCCCAAGAGGATATTCCTATAATGGCCGAGGCGGGCGTAGCCGGCCTGGTACCCAAGCAGAAGATGCCCGAGCTGCCCGCAGGCACTCTCACTGGCACGGTCACCGGCAAATGGGGATTCGACGACTGGGTGGGCCCGCAGTACACGCTTATCTCTCCCGAGCCGGGCAAGTGGGGACTCTCGCCTGCCGATGAATCGGCGCTGGTGGTGGGCCGTGACGACACGGTGCATCTTGAGGGCGGAAACACGCTGTGCGTGGACAAGGTTGAAGAGATAGTGGCAAACGGCCACAACCTGCCGTTGCCATGGAAGACGGCAAAAGCGGAGACATTGGAGGTTACGCTGCCGTTGAAGGATGCGGCGCCCGGCCAGGTGACCGTAGCCGTATACCAGTACGGACTTGCCAAGCCCGACACAATGAAGATGACGGCCTACGATGTGGCGGCGTCATTGGAAAAGCTGACGCTGAGCGCGGGAGACAAGGAAGCGGTGTTGAACGGCACGCGCCTCGACCAGGTTAAGACGGCGAAGCTGAACGGCGTCAATTTCACTCCCGCGGCGCTGACGCATGTGAACGACCTTGACCAGTTGACGATGAACGCAGACAGCGCGACTGTGGACCTGATTCCGGGCAAGGCCTACACCGCGCACGTGGAGCTGAAGGACGGCCGCGAATTGAAGACGCCGGTGAGGGTGAATCCGCCGCGTCCCGCCATCACCCTGCTCAGCAAGGGTGTGCAGAATCCAGTGAAAGGTCCGCCGATTCCGGTTCAGTTTGGCAGCGCCGACGATCTGCCGGTGGATGGAAAACTGGTGTTCTTTCTGCAGTCGAATTCGCCGGCGCATTTTGCGCGCGACGAAAAGGTCGAGGTGGCCGCCGGGGACTCGAGCTTTCATACCACGCTCGACGTGGCAGACGGCAGCCTGATGCTGGAGGATGCAAAGACCGCGGTGGGAACGGTGGAACCGCTGGAGCGATTCGGACCTTCGGCTTTTGGTCCGTTGCGGCTGCGCGCGGTTTCAGCCGATGGAGTTGCGGGCGACTGGCTTGAGCTGGGAACGCTGGTCCGATTGCCGGATTTCAAGGATCTGCGCTGCCCGCGGGCGGTCGCGAAACCTTGCGTACTGAGCGGCGACGATCTTTTTCTTGCCGATTCGTTTTCGTCGACGGCGGATTTTGGCAATGCGATCGATGTGCCGGCGCAATTTACCGGAACGCAGATCCCAGTGCCGCATGCGACAAACGGGATGCTGTACGTGAAGCTGCGTGACGATCCCAATACAGTTCAGACTCTTACTTTGCCGGTGATGCCGCTGGCGGGGCCGGCGAGCGCCAATGCGGCAGGACCGCATGCAACCGAGTCCACCACCGAACCCGCTGCGCCTGTGGCCACGCCCGTAAGCGCGCCAGCCACAACAGCACCGGCCCCCGAGCCGCAGACAAATACGCAGGGATCGTCGCAGCCTCAACCCCTGTCGGCCGGCGATGCCAAGCGTGCCGCAGCGGCCTCAACGCAAGCCACGCCACCCGCCGCGACCGACACAAGCAAACCCAATTAAAGCGAGCTGGATCGGCAGACCGGAACTACCGGTTAGTTGAAGTAAGCCTGGTTCTTCTCAGCGAACTCTGCTTTGTCTGCGGGAAGCTCGTCGATCGGATAGATGGCGTTCTGCTCGCAAACCGATGCGCAGTTGCCGCAATCGATGCACTCATCGGGATTGATAAAGACCTGCGAGACGGTGGCCGCAGCCTCGTCGCTCTGTGCGGGTGCAATGGCCGCAGTGGTGCATTCAGCTACGCAAACAAAGTCCTTGATGCAGGCATCGGTAACAACATAAGCCATGATGAAAACGCTCCTCGAATAAAAGGGAAGGCCGTCGAGCGGCGGCACTCCGCAATTACGAGGCTAGCTGCCACGAGCGTGGTGGGGCCGTGACACGAGTCACGGGCAAGCAGCGAATGCAAAAGTGGGAAAGCTGTGCGCGGCGAACCGGGAATGGCGCCGGATTTAACGCCGCCGCGCAACGACTCGCTACGGAATGTTGACCCTTATTCCGGCGCTGACGCCCAGCGTGGTCATGGAGCCGTAGGTGAAGCCGGGCCAGTACTGCCACTCGGCATCAGCCGCGCGAATGTGGATGCTGTGGTTGAGGCGGTAGTCGACACCGCCCCCAGCCGTAACTACCACGTAGCGTCCGGTGGCGTAGTTGTAGGGAAAGTTGAAATATCCCAATCCGATCAAACCCTTGGCGTAGGGCTGCAGACGGCCATAGTTCAAGCGGTAGCGGCCGCCGATTGAATAGATTGAGAAGTGCACATTGTCGGTCTGGCGAAACTGCACAATATGGGCCTCTCCCTCGACGCCCAAATGGCGCACGGTGTCGAAATCGGCAAAGCCGGTGAAGCCGACCATCTTGCGTTCGCCGTATTGGACGAACTCGCCGGAACCGGTGACTCCGACCGAGAGCCCGAAACCGCCGGATGTGGCCGCGGGAGGCACCTGGGCGTGGGCCGCGCCGGCCATTGCCAGCGCAATGAACACCGCTATGAAGGCCGCGACCCACCGGTAAAGGAGAACCGGTTGCCGATTCCGCCGCTTGTCGTGATTTGGCAAAATGATCATCTTTTCCTGTGCCTGATGCGTGCGATCGCGCTGCTATTTTGTGATGGTCAAAGTGAGCGTTGTGTAGTGGATTGTGTTGCTCTGCGTTCCGGTTCCGGTTATCTCAATGGTGTAAGTGCCGGGAGCAACCTTGGATGCGCCGAAGCTGTTGCAGCCGGTGGCCATGAGGGCGCCGAGCGAAAGCACCGCAACCAGCACCATGGTTAGCAGCGAAGCCGTGCGCCTGCGCAGCCGGAAGAAGGCAAAGCCGAACAGGAGGCTGAAGGGCAGGAATAGTCCAGCGAGTCTAAAGCCGCGGTCCCTGGTGGAATTGGTGGCCGACGGGCCGCCGCTGAGCGGCGAGTTGGTGTCGATAATGAGTTGCGAAGTAGCAGTTGCGTTGGCCGCGAGAGTAACAGAGGGATTCGCGAATGTGCATGTAACCCCTGCGGGAAGCGACGCGCAGCCGAGGGCTACGGTGTCAGTGAATCCGCCCACCGATGTAATGTTGACCACTACCGCGGCGTTTTCATCGGCAGTCAGGCTGAGGGTGCCGGGAGTGACGGCAAGGGTGAACTGGGCCGGCGCGCCGCTGATGGTCACGGGCGCGGATTGCGATGGAGAGTGGGCCGAGTCGCCGCTATATGACGCCACCACCTGGAACGTTCCCGTGGGCAGGTTGGGCGAAATGGTCGCCACGCCGCTGGAGTCAAGCGCGGACGAACCAATGGTTGTGCTGCCGGTGGTAAAGGTGATTGTGCCGGTAGGCGTGGGTCCTCCCTGGCCTACGACCACACCTACCAGCAGCAATTCCGGAGGTGTGCTGGTGGTAGCGGACGCAACCAGGTCAGTGGTGGTGGGAATGAGTCCGACGGTGAGGTTCACGGCCGGCGAGGTGCTGACTCCATTGTTCAGGTCGCCGCTATAGACCGCGGTGATGGAGTAAGTGCCGACAGCCAGCGATGAGTTGGTGTAGACGGCCGTGCCGTTGATCAAGTTTACGGTGCCCAGCGCCGTAGTGCCTGACATGAAGGTGACCGTGCCGGTGGGCGCTTCACCGTTGCCCGTAACCGTTGCGCTGAAGGTGATGGTGCTGTCGAGCGGGGCGGAAGTGGGCGTAACAGTAAGCGCGACGGCGGTAGCGGCGGTGTTGATGGTGAGCGTATAGGCGGCGGAAGCGCTGCCCCCAAGGTTGGAGTTACCAGCGTATGTGGCCACCACTTGATAGGTGCCCGCAGCAAGCGGCGGACTTATGGTTGCAATTCCGTTGGCAAGAGTCCCCGTGCCCAGAGTCGTGGTGCCCGAGGTAAAGGTGACCGTGCCGCTCAGCAGCGATGAGTTTGCTGTTGAAGTGACGGTCGCGGTAATCGGTTCCGGCACCTGCGCAATGCCCGGATTTGGATTCGCGTTTACCGATATGGATGTTGGCGCGCCGTTCACCACCTGGTTGTACACAGGCGAAGTTGACCCGGAGAAATTAGCGTCGCCTCCGTAGGTGACGGTGATGGGATGAGTCGCCACCGCCAGTGACGCGGTTTGGTATTGCGCGGTTGCCGGATTGCCGGTTAAGGTTCCAGTTCCAATCTGGATGCCGTTATCGAGGAAGTTGACCGTACCTGTGGGCGCCACTGTAGCGGTGGTGCCGGGAGTCACGGTTGCGGTGAATGTAACCTGCGTTCCATAGGTCGACGGATTAGGCGATCCGGTGACTGAGGTTACGGATGTTGTCCCCACGTCCTGGTTCAGCACCGCTGAGGTGCTGCCGAGCACGTAGATGGTGGCGTCGCCGCTGTACACCGCGGTGATGGGATTGTTACCCAGCGGCAAGGCCGCGGTCGCGAAGGTCACAACGCCGTTCGCAGGCAATGGCTGGGGGGTGCCCAGAACGGTGGTGCCGTTCATGAAGGTGACAGTATCGTCCGGCGTAACGCCTCCGCCGTTGGTTATGGTTACTGTGGCTGTGAACGTAACGTTCTGGCCAAGATTCGACGGATTCACACTCGAGGTGAGCGTGGTGCTCGTCACTTCATACACGATCTGCGTCAGAGGCGATGCGCCGTTGTCAATCGATGTGCTGGAGGTGTGTCCGTTGGTGTCGCTGCCGTACGCGGCAACGATGGTGTGGACACCGACCGGGAGCGAAGTTGTCGCGTAATTCGTGTTCCCTCCGCTGTCCAACGAAAGCCCGCTGGCCAGCGTTGTCTGGGCGCCGTTGAACGTGTCGGTAATTGTGACCGTGCCGTCGAGCGCGCCGGTGCCTGCGCCGGTACTTACATTCACCAGGAAGGTGACTTTCTGGCCGAAGTTTGATGGATTGGGATTTGACGTGATGGTGGTGGTAGTGGAATTGACCGGCGCGGCGTCACCAACAATCTCGATGTCGAGCGGCGAGTTGGGCGTCTGGGCAGTGACATCGATGTTGGTAACGAGGGGATCGGCTGAGATCGTTGGCGCAAATACCGCTCCCACAATGCAGGGGTCGCCGGCGCCAAGAGCAGTGTTGAGAATGCAGGTGGTGGTGCCGGCATCGACCTTTGCGTTGGTGGCAGGATTGATCGCGGTAAGATCGAGCGGCGAGTTGCCTATGTTCTCAATAGTGATGGGCTGCGGATTTGACAGAGAACCGACGCGAACGACTTTGGTGCTGGGCGGCGGCAGCAGATCGACAATCGAGAGATTGCTCTGCATCTCCTGCACCACCATCTCGAGAGTGTCGCCGATAAACAGGTTGCCCTGGGTATCGATGGCGAGGCCGACCGGCTCGTAAAAGCTAAGCCCCCCAAACGGCGGCGGTTTTGACGTTTGGTAAGTCTGATTCGTCGTATCGCTGACGATGGTCTCGATATCCAGGGTGCCCACGTTGACTTTCCTGATGGCGCTGTTCTGGGTATCTGCGATGTAGATATTCTGTGCCGGGTCAACTGCCACGCCGGAGGGAGCATAAAGGCTTGCGCTCTTTGCCTGGCCACCATCGCCCGTATATGAAGCCGTGCCGGTTCCGGCAAAGGTCGTGATTGTGCTCGAGGATGTGATTGCTCCGCTGGTCGCCGCCACCAAACGCACGCGGTTATTTGAGGAGTCGGGAATATACATGTTGCCCGCCGCGTCGAAGGCCACGGGATAGGGGAAGGCCAGGAGCGCGTCGGAGGCGCTGCAACCGTCACCTTCAGTGTCTGTCTGGGCTCCGCAGCCCACGCCGCCGCCGGCAAACGTGGTGATAACGCCGGACGGTGCAACCTGGCGAATGCGGTTGTTGGAAGTGTCGGCGATATAGAGATTTCCGAAGACGTCAAAGGAGGAGCCTTGCGGCGCGTCCAGTGTGGCCTGCGTAGCCGGGCAACCATCGCCCAGGCTGTCAGTCTTGGCGGCGCACAATCCGCTTGCACCCGATAGAGTGCCGGCAAAGACCGTGATGATGCCTGTTTCTGCGCTCACCTCGCGGATCAGGTCGTTGCCGGAATCGGCGATGTAGAGATTTCCCGCGCCATCAACGGTTACACCCTCTGGATTTGAGAGAGTTGACAACACAGCCGTGCAGCCGTCGCCGAACGTGTCGTTTTCGCCTGCGCATCCGCCGCCGCCGCCGGCGATGGTAATAATGATCCCTGCCGCCGTGCATTCAGCCTGCGTGCCTTTGATAATGCTGCTGGATACGCCGGCGCAGACCATTCTCACCCGGTTATGTGCGGCGTCTCCGATGTAGAGATTGCCGGCACCGTCAAAAGCCACGCCGGAAGGAAGATAAAGCTCGGCAGATGTGGCCGCCCCGCCGTCGCCGATCACGCCCAGGTTCTGGCCTACCTGGCCCGCGTAAGTGGATACGTAACCGGGGACAAATGCGGCGATCGGACCGAGCCCGGTGCCATAAATGTAGGCGGTGCCAATCACTGCGCTGCTTACGTCAAGCAGCACCACGGCTCCCACCCGCGTGCCCGGCGCCGCAGGGGTAAAAATCACGCCAACGTTGCAGCTTTTTGAGACTGCGAGGGTCTTGCCAGAGCACGTGGTGAACGCACTGTCGGTTGGGGCGGTATCGAGGGTAAAGTCAAGATTCGCCTGCCCCATTGTCAACACCTCGAAGGAGTTGACCGTGCCAGCGGCGGTAGCCGTCACCTGGACGGCCTGACCTGCTGAGGCAGTTCCCACCTTCTCACTGGGAAAACTAGCTTGCGCGCATACGCCGGCGGCGCTCAGGGCCAGGGCTGCCACAGTGGCAACACTTCGAACGGCGATTCTGCTCGTGGTTGAGAGTCCGGAATCGATTGTCTGAATGGATGGCACAAGGTTGGCAAACAGACCTTTTCTGCGGCTCATGAGGCTCTCCGTATCCGATAAAACGGCGATCAATAGTCTTCGGATCGACAGGCGCAGCGCGATCTTATTACGACCGACAAGCTGGGGAGCGCCGCCGATTCGTCTTGCAAGGCAACTCTAAGTCCCGATCAAAATATCCGGCGTAACTCTGCAAACGGTGACTAATGCTCGCATAAATTGGTAACTTAAGGCCACAGAAAATGGAGGAGGATGACTAGAAAGAAATAGTATTTGCGTTGATTCCTCATGGAAGAAAACCGCTCAACGGGCACGCCGGGGAGACGCGCAGGGCGGTTGCAGGAACGGGAAGGGGACGGTCAGGACGGAGGGTTCTGGGAGATGACGGGACAGCAAGTGACAATATGGGGAAGAATGGTGCGCCCGGAGAGATTCGAACTCCCGACCTAACGCTCCGGAGGCGTTCGCTCTATCCAGCTGAGCTACGGGCGCGCTCTATAAGAATAGCGCATTTGGTTTTTGGGCGGGAATTTGGCTGGACTTTGGCGGCGGATGGCTGATGGGCCACGCAGGAGGTCCTAACCTGGCGGCCAGGTCATGGAGCGTCCGCCGAGCAGGTGCAGATGCAGATGATCCACTGTCTGCCCGCCATCGTCACCCACATTGGTCACGATCCGATAGCCCCTGGAGAGCCCTTTGGCGCGCGCGATGCCGGCGGCCACAGCCACCAGGTGGCCAAGGAGTGCCTCATCCTGCTCGCCCGCATCGGCGACGGATACGATGTGCTCTTTGGGCGCCACCAGCACGTGAACCGGCGCCCTGGGGTTGATGTCGGCAAAGGCGTAGGCCAGGTCGTCCTGGTAGACGGGCGTCGACGGAATTTCTCCACTCACGATCTTGCAGAAAAGGCAGCTCATGGTGCGAACAGTATAGAGGAGAGGCGTGACTGTCGATGTTCGCGTGCTCAGCTTGAGTGGTCGAGCACGATCTTCCATCCGTCGGGCCCTTTGTGCCAGAGCAGCGAGAAGATGCCGTCGTCTTTGGTTGCGGCGCCCTTCTGGGTGCGATCGAGATGAAAATTGCCGGTCACCACGGCGTAATCCACAGCTCCGCACGAACCAGGAAGAAGACGCACCTCCAGATTCGAGAAGGTGAGCTTGCCCATCTGCGCGGCATTGGTGTAGTTGGCCTGGTAGCGCTGGAGGATCGGTTCGTATCCCTTGTGGACCGAAGTGCCGATAAAGGTCGTGTCGGGCGAGTTTGCGTAACTCAGCATGAACGCAGCCACGTCACCCTTGTTCCACGCAGCCGCCTGCGCTGTAATCGCGGCGCGAATGGCCGCCTCGTCGCCGCCGCCCTGGGCAAATCCGCCTGCCCCGGCACAAATAATCACCACGACCAGAAGAAATCTCCGCATCGTTTTCGCCTCCGCACTCAGCTTACAATGACGGCATGGCGTCCCCTTTCCGAGTTGTGCATACCGTTTGCTCGCATGACTGCCCCGACTCCTGCGCGGTGCTGGTGACGGTGGACGAGACGGGACGCGCCATCAAGGTTGCCGGGGACCCGTCGCAGCCGGTCACGCAGGGGTTTTTGTGCGGCAAAGTTGCCAAGTATCTTGACCGCGTGTATTCGCCTGACAGGATTGTTTACCCGCTCAAACGCAAGGCGGGAGTGGCCAAGGGCGCGCTGAGGAAAGGCTTCGAGCGTGAGGCCTTTAAGCGCGTGAGCTGGGATGAGGCACTGGATACAATCGCTTTGCGACTGAAGGCAACCAGCGATGAATATGGGCCGGAATCGATTCTGCCCTACAGCTACGCGGGGACGATCGGCGTGCTCGGATTTGGCTCCATGGACCGGCGATTCTTTCATCGCCTGGGAGCGAGCCGGCTGGACCGCACCATATGTTCCGAGGCCGGTGGTCAGGCGTGGAACCTGGTCTACGGCAAGAAATTCGGGACGCCGACCGAAGACTTCAGGCTGGCCAAACTCATCATCGCCTGGGCCTCGAATGTGCACGGAAACAACGTCCACCTGTGGCCGATGATCGAGGATGCGCGGCGCAATGGCGCGCGGCTGATCGTGATCGATCCCTACCGTACGCGCACCGCGGCGCTGGCCGACTGGCACATCGCCATCAGGCCCGGAACCGACGCGGCGCTGGCGCTGGGCATGATGCACGTGATTTTGCGTGAGGGACTTGAAGACCGCGCCTACATTAACGAATTCACGCACGGTTTTGAAAAGCTGGCCGAGCGCGTGGGCGAATACACTCCATGCCGCGTTGCCGGGTGGACCGGACTTACCGCGGCCGAAGTGGAGCAGCTTGCGCGCGAGTACGCGACCACGCGGCCCGCAGCCATTCGCATGAACTACGGCGTGCAGCGCTCTCAGAACGGGGGCACCGCCGCGCGCGCCATCGCCATGCTGCCCGCTTTGACCGGTGCGTGGAAGCATCGCGGCGGAGGCGGCGTGCTTTCGACTTCAGGCGCATTTGCGTGGAACAAGCAGCCGGTAGAGCGGACCGATCTGCAACTCGCTTCGCCCCTCGGCCGCCAGGCGCGCCTGGTGAATATGTGCGAGCTGGGCCACGCGCTGAATGAGCTGGGAAGAAAGAACGGGGAAAAAGGGAACGAGGGAGCAAGGGAACAGAGCGCGGGCCCGGCGGTTCATGCACTGTTTGTTTACAACTCAAATCCCGCCGCGGTTGCGCCCAATCAGAACGCGGTTCTGCGCGGCATGGCCCGCGAAGACCTGTTTACCGTGGTGCACGACTTGTTTTTTACCGACACTACGGACTACGCGGATTTCATTCTTCCGGCGACCACGTTTCTTGAACACACTGACATTCAGGGCGCATACGGCCACTATTTTGTGCAGCTCTCAAAGCAGGCCATCGAGCCCCTGGGCGAGGCGCGATCGAATGTGTGGCTATTCGGGCAACTGGCGCAACGCATGGGCTTCAGTGAGCCGTGCTTCCGCGACACGCCTGAAGAAATGATCCGGCAGGCGCTGGCAATTGGCGAGGACGGCCACTCAACCAACGCCGGCATGGAGCACATTACATTTGAGGATCTGGAACGCGAGGGCCACATTCCGCTGGCGTTTCACCGCGATCCCGAAGGTCAGCCATTCTTGCCGTACACGCGCGGGCCGTTCGCTACGCCGAGCGGCAAGATCGAGTTTTATTCTGAGACATTGGCCGCGGCGGGCCTTGACCCGTTACCCGGATTTACGCCGCCGGCCGAATCGCGCTGGGGTGAACTCGCCGGCGAGTATCCGCTCGAGCTGTTGCCGCGTAAGGCCGACAACTACATGAATTCAACTTTCGCGAATCTTGACGGCCATCGCAGGATGGAGGCAAAGACCAGCCAGCGCCTGGAGATTCATCCCGTGGATGCCGAGCGGCGCGCAATTCATGAAGGCGACGCGGTACAGGTGTTCAACGACCGCGGCTCGTTGCGGCTGACGGCGATGCTGAATCCTCAATTGCCGGCGGGCGTAGTTGCCGCGCGGCTCGACTGGGCCAAGCTGCATCCGGATGGCGCCAACGTGAATGCGCTCACCAGCGAGCGGCTTACCGACATCGGCGCGGGGGCTACGTTTTATTCCACGCTGGTTGAGGTAGCGAAGGCGTCGACGCAGACCGGCCGCCAGGGCTAAGCAGTCTGCGGGAAAACTCGACGAATGCCGCTGTTTTGAAAGGGCGCGGATTTATCCGTGCCAATAGGGTTCGCTAAACGAGTCGGGGTTTTAAAGGCTGCGGAAAAACTCTTCAAGTGGAGTGCAACAGTCGAAACCACCGCCAGGGCTAAACAGACTGCGGGAAAATTCGACGAATGCCGCTGTTTTGAAAGGGCGCGGATTTATCCGTGCCAATAAGATTCGTTAAATGAGTCGGGATTTTAACCCCTGAGGGATGGTTTTCAGGCGGCTCGCTGAACCTGATGTGTTTTTTCGCAGCCTGTTTAGCCCCTGAGGTTTTACGTCGATGGCTGATCGATTCCCATTTTCGCTTCGAGTCGCGACCGAAAACGACATTCCCGCGCTGCACGCGTTGATTGAAGCAAGTGTGCGCGGCTTGCAGGCGAACGACTACACGCAAGCACAGATTGAAGGCTCGTTGGGCACTGTGCTCGGCCTCGACACGCAACTGATTCGTGACCGCACATATTTTATTGCTGAAGCGCAGGCCGAAGCCGCAGGCGCGGCGTTGGCATTGGCCGGCTGCGGAGGATGGTCGAAGCGGAAGACGTTGTTTGGAGCGGACCGCGCGCCCGGCCGCGAGCCGGAATTGCTGCACCCCGCGACCGACGCGGCCAGGATACGCGCGATTTTTGTTCACCCGGCGTACGCGCGCCAGGGGCTCGGAAGCCTTATCCTGGCGCGCGTCGAGGCTGAAGCCATCTCTGCCGGTTTTCGCCGATTCGAGATGGGCTCGACACTCACAGGTGTCCCGCTCTATCGGCTTAGAGGCTATACAGAAAAAGAGCGCGTCGATGTGCCGCTAGCCAATGGCGAGTGTGTTTCTGTGGTGAAGATGGTGAAGAGCGCCGAATAGAGACTTGACGAATCTTGCGGCCGGTTGTTGCGCCGGCCGCTCGTCTTACTTCACCGGCTCGGCAACTACCTCGATCTCCACTTTGCCTGCGCCATTCGGAGAATCGAACGCGCCCAGCACCGTCCGCTTGCCTTCAACCAGGTTTGAATTTCCGTCGAACACGCTCTGGCGGAGCACCGGATCCTGGATGCCCACGTTCGATTTCTCGTCGGAAACACTCGAAAGCTCTACTTTGGCATGCAGGCGCAGCCCGTCGCCTGAACTGTCGAGCCAGGCTTGGATGCTTAAGCCAACGTCTTCATATTGCACCTGGGTGTTGGCCTTGGAGGTTTCATCATTAAAGCTTCCCGTAACAATGGGAATTTTGCTGCCCTGCTTCACTTCACTTTTTCCGCCAACTTGAACCACCATGGCGATGCGCTGTGAGTCTCCCGGTTTGCTTGAATCGCTCCCAGTCAGTGTGAAGGTGAGCCGATAGGTTTTGGCTGGGCGATCAATATCGGCGATGATGCGCTGTGCAAGTTGAAGATCGTCAGCCGTACCGCGAATTGTGACAACGCCAAAAGTGCGGGCCGAGTAGATCTTGGCGCGGGGTATCATATTTCGCAGCGTGGTGGTGATGTCGTTTTCAGCATCCTGGCTAGTGTTGACGAGGTAAAAGGTCTTGTACTCCTGCGCCTCAGAGGGCGCCGTGGATTTAGTTTCGGTGGACTGGTCCTGGGCAATGGCGCGCGGCGCGTATGCGATGAGCGTGGCCAGCAAACAGACAAGGATCATGCGTCTGCCCGCGGACTTGGCAGTGGATGTCATTAGTCGCCTCTCAAGAAAAGAAGAGTAGGAAGAATGCGCGCGTTCGAGTCCCGATTTTCAATTGCGCTCTTCCAACTACACAGACGCCGCGGGTTGTTGATCGCTCGAAAAATGTTTGGCGCCATCGGGAAGATCAAGCCATGTTCCCGAACGGATCTTCGAGCGACGGGCTCTGCGGCGTCATCAGTTCAGCGCCGTTTTCGGTAATCAGCAGATCGTCTTCAAGACGGATGCCGAACTCGCCGGGAATATAAATGCCGGGTTCATCGCTGAGCACCATGTGCGCAGCGAGCCTGGGGTGCTGGTCCCAGCCAAACATATTGTTGCGCGCGAAGTAGGGCCACTCGTGCATGTCGAGCCCGATGCCGTGACCGAGCCGGTGCGTGAAGTATTTGTAGCCGGGGCCGTAGCCCGCATCGACGATGATTTTGCGCGCGGCTGCGTCGACATCGGCGGTGGGCACGCCGGGACGCGCAGTTGCGACCGCGGCGGCCTGCGCGCGGTGCACAATGTCGAAGACCGATTTCATTTTGTCTGTCGCTTTGCCCAGGACGAAAGTGCGCGTGATGTCGGAGGTGTAACCTTCCACTTCGCATCCGTCGTCGAGCATGAGAATGGAGCCGTCGCGCAGCGTTTGCGGTTTGGGAGAACCGTGCGGCAGCGCAGTGAATTCGTCGACGTTCAAACTGGCGTCGCCTGCGAAACCCACGCGAGTGTAGGCCAGGCCGACAAGTTTCTCCACATCCACGGTTGTCATGCCCGGATGCAGCGACTGCGCTACCGCACGATATACGAGCAGCGTGGCGTGGCAGGCCAGCTTCATGCATTCGATCTCGTGCGGCTCTTTAATCATGCGGCAGCCGGCGGTGACTGGCGAGGCGCTGACAAAGCTGATTTGCGGATTGGCGTCGCGCAGACCGTCGCTGAATACGAAGGCCATGTTCTCATCGAGGCCTACAGTGCCGGTTGCGAGTCCGCGATCGCGCAGGCCCTTGCGGGCGAGTGCAAAGGGGCTTTCGTCTTCCTGCCACGTAAGCACGTCGGCGTCTTTGCCAAACGGGCCATTGACGAGCAGCTCGCGGGCGCGACCCTCTTCAAACGCAGGGCACACCAGGAATGCCTTGCCGCGCGCGGGAATCACAAGCGCCCACAGTCGCTCGCCGCCATAGAGATCCAGGTTGGCAAAATAGCGCGACGAGCGCGTGCTGTTGGCGAGGACGATGGCGTCTAGTTTTTTGGCGGCCATCAGCTCGTGAGCGCGCTCGATGCGGGCCAGCCGCTCCTGGTTGGTGAAAGGCTGCGATTGGCCGGCCAGGTTGGGCAGCGTGGCAATTGCGGATGGAAGCTGGGCCGCATCGTCGGCACTCGCACGTTGTGCACCGGCCAGCGCTGCCGTGGCTGCAACTGCGCCGCCGGCGCTGATGAAGTTGCGCCTTGAAATTCTTGTTTGTGGCAATCGGGTGCTCCGTGAACAGGGGAATAGTGTTGAGCCTATCAGTTTGCCGCGGCCCCTCAAAATGCGGAGGGAGCAGTGGCCTTCAGTCCCGGGCTCTTCGACGCATCGAGGGGGAGCCTCCAGGCATCGGCAGTTCGCCTATTTCCCAGCCGGAGTCAGTTCAATGTAGTCGAGCGCGGCGGGGTCGGCGCCGTCGGGCGTGCCTGTTACGCGCAGCACATCGCCGGGCTTGAGGTCGATGCCGCGCGCGGTGTAGCGCGTTGAGTTGTCGCCGTGGGGATTGCGCGAAGGAAATGCTCCATTCGCATCCCATGCAGTAACCTGTTTGCCGTTCACATCGAGCGCGAAGTGCGCCACACCGCCTTGCAGATCGAAATACTGCGCTGCGATATCGAAGCGGCCGGATTCGCCAGAGTAAGTCCACTCGGCGGAACAGGCCGCAGGGGTTAAAGCCCCGGGATTATTTGGCGAACTTTTCGGCACGACTGAAGTCGTGCCCTGACACGATACAGCCTTGCCGCCGGAGGCATCTTCCCACGGCTTCACGTCGATGACCGTGTAGCCGGTGAGGCGCGCGTCTTCAGCCTCCATGCGGCCGGGGAAATGACCGGCGCGTCCCTCGGCATCAGGAATTCCGCTTTCTTTGAAGAAGTACTGCACGATAGCGTCGCGCCACACAATGGCGTGACCAAGTTGATAATTAAGGCGCGCGAGTTCGTCGGCATAGAGTGCTGAATCGATCTTGCCTTCCAGCGACTTCCACTCGTCCACCATCTGGCGCACTTCATCAACACCCTCGTAATGGCTGTCGTAGACGTACTGAATCACCGTCTTACCTGTGTGCAATTTGTAAGTCCACGGAACGTGATGAAAGAAAAGCAGCAGGTAATCGGGCGTAGTTGATTCTGCCTCGTACAACTTCGCCACTTCAGGCGGGTACTGGCCAATGAAGCCGGTGCCCGTCGCAACTGTGCGGTCCATGCCGATGCCCTGCGCGTCGTCGCGATGCCACTGGCCCCAGCCGTTGCGCTCGCTGGCTTCGATGTTCGGTCCGTAATGGCTGCCGGTTATGTCGGTGAGCGTTTGCGTGCCGAGGAAGCCGGTGTAGTCGACATAGGTGGGCCACGAATGCAACAGAATTTTGTCGAGTGTGGCTACAACCTGTGGATCGGCGCCGATGGTTTGCCGCGTCCACTCTTCGGCAATCTGCCTGGCGGTAAGATTCGGATCCCACGCGAGGCGGCCGAAGGCATAGAGATTTGCCATGGCGAGAGGCGCGCCCAGCCAGCCATCGCGCCCAACATCGGCCACCCCTACCATTCCGCTCAGCTTGCGATCGAATGTCTCGCCTTCGACGATCTCTTTCACCGGTGTCGATTTGTCTTGCGCGTGAAGATCGAAATCGAGCACCCACTTCCAAAGCGGCGCGAGATAGACGAGGTGGCGCTGCTGGCCCAGATACTCCTGCGTGATCTGCAACTCCATTGCGGTGCTGGTTTTTTCAAGGCCGGCAAAGAGTGGGGAGACCGGCTCCTGCGCCTGAAAGTCGATGGGGCCATATTTGATTTGCACTATGACATTCGGCGCGAACTTGCCGTCGAGAGGATGAAAGATGTCGTATGCGGCGCGGGCGCGGTCGGCCTTCAGGTCGTTGTAGTCGAGATGATTGTTATAGACGAAGGCGCGATAGAGCACCACACCGCCGTGCGGAGCCAGCGCCTCGGCTAGCGTGTTTGCTGCGTCGGCTGGATTGCGACCGTAGCTCGCCGGGCCGGCCTGGCCTTCGGAATCGGCCTTGACCGTGAAGCCCGCAAGGTCGGGAATGAGTGCGTAAACTTCATCGGTCTTGGCTTTCCACCAGGCCTTTACATCGGGATCGAGAGGATCGAAGGTCTTGAGGCCGCCGATTTTTTGCGGACTGGCAATGTCGACACTGATGGCCAGGCGCACGCCCCACGGGCGCATGGCATCGGCAATTCGCTTCAGGCCTGCGAGCATCTCGGGCGTTAGAAATTGCGCGGCTCCGTTCACGTTATTTACGTTGCAGCCGTTGATGCCAATTGAGGCGAGCAGCCGCGCATACTGCTCGACGTCGGTGAGGTCGTCGCGGACTTTTCCGCCTTCGAAGAAAATCGACCGGCCCGCGTAGCCGCGCTCGACCGTGCCATTGGCGTTGTCCCACTCGTCAACCCAGCGGATGGGCATGGCGGGGGCTTCGCGCAAGGGATTCGGATAGGGCCGGCCCTCAAATGGATTGGTGTTTGCCCGCAGTCGGAGAAACGCAAATGTGCCGTAGAGAACACCGCGCTCGTCACCGCCGGCAATGATAAGCAACTTGTGTCCGCCGGAGTTAGTGAAAGTAATCCAGTAGCTCTCAGGCGTGAGATTTGAAGGAATGGGCACGTTTGGAAAATATTCGTGCACCTCCGCTGCCGTGCCGACAACGGTTTCGCCCTCAAATGTGTCGCTGGTACTTGCCGCGAGCGATACAGTTCCGCTGATACCAGTACTGGCGAGACTGCGCTTGAGTTCCCGTGCGGCCGATTGCTCAAGGGCGCTGTTGCCGAGTACCTTGATCTTCCGAGGAAAGGCGGGATACTCCGTATGGCCCGCATAACTCAGCCACGCTTTCGTTTCGTTCTGAGCGTGCGCCGAAGCGCCGGTCGGCAGCAGAGCAGCAACAACAACTGCTGTGGTCAGGATCTTTAGCCATCCCACAGTCAACGCGTTTCCCATCCCTGAATCTCCCGATAACGTTCTACCACTTCGCGTCGTGAATCTGAAGTTCCTCGAAGAATAAATGCAGGTCCTTCGACTCCGTCCGCAGCGGCGGACTGCGCTCAGGATGACATTCAAATATATGTGCTCAGGATGACATCTGAATTTATCGGGATGACAACTGTTTTATGCAGAGCGCTCGAACTCAACGTTGACGCGTCGCAGGCCGCGGACGGCGTTTGCGAGATATACAGCGTCAGCATTGCGCAGATCGTCTTCGTTGAGGATTCGCTCTTCAACATCGTTCCGCGATTCGAGCAGATAGCGGCGATAGACGCCAGCCAATAGGCCGCACTCGATCGATGGCGTAAGCAGCCTGCCATCTTTCTCAATAAACACATTGCTGATGGCGCCCTCGGTGAGCTCGCCGCGCAAGTTGAAGAAAAGCAAATCGTCAAATTCGTCGCCCTGGGCCTGTTCGTGAGCCCGCGCATATAATTCTCGAGCGGTAGTTTTGTGGAAGAGCATGGGGTCGGCAGGATCGGTGCGCTCACTGGCGATGCGCACGCGGCCCACGCGGCCCGGATCGAACTCAGCGAGCGCCTGGTGAGCTATCTCAAACTGGCCGTAACGATCGAGCAGCAGTCGCACGCGCTGTTTTGAACCGGCGGCAAACTGCTGCGAATAGTCGTCGAGAGCCTTGTGAACTTCATCGCGACTGGCGTTGATGCTGAAGTACTCTGCCGAATCCATCAACCGGTCGAGATGCAGTTCGATGAACGGATAGCTCTCCTCCCACAGCATGGTTTCAATCAACGAGAAGTCGCCTGCATTATGAGCCGCATTAACCCCCGTGGCGCGTGTCAGAAACTCAGCCTTCAGCAGGCACTCGCGATACTCGTCGGCTGCAACCGAGTCAATCACCACGCCGCTGCCGGTGCCCATGGTCCCTATGCTGCCCTTGAGTTCGAGCGTGCGGATCGCCACGTTAAACACGGTACGGCGGGGCGAAAAGAAGCCGATTGCGCCGGTGTAAACGCCGCGGGGATTGTCTTCAAGCTCGGCGATAAGCTGCATGGCACGCACTTTGGGAGCGCCGGTTACCGAGCCGCAGGGAAAGAGCGCGCGGAAGATTGCCTCGCTGGTCGCTTCGTCGCGCAGGCCGGCGGTCACGGTCGATGTCATCTGCCAGAGCGTTGGGTAGCGCTCGACTTCGAAGAGCTTTTCGGCGCGCACCGAGCCGAATTTTGCCACGCGGCCCAGGTCGTTGCGCATGAGGTCGACGATCATCACATTTTCGCTGCGGTTCTTGGGGTCGGCCTGGAGCCACGCGGCACTCTCGCGATCTTCGCGAGTGGTGCGTCCACGGCGCGCTGTGCCCTTCATGGGGCGCGTGGTAATGCAGCGATTCTGGTCAATGCTGAAAAACAGCTCCGGCGAGAAGCTCAGAATCTTGTGGTCGGGTTCGGCATGAACGAACGCGCCGTAGCGCGCCGGCTGCCGCGTGCGCAAACTCGCATAAAGCTTTGCCGCGCTGCCTTCGACATGCAGTCGCCATGGAGCGGTGAAGTTTAACTGGTACACGTCGCCGGCGCGAATACACTCGTGAATCGTTGCAATTCGCCCGGCATAGTCAGCTTCGCCGATTGCAAATTCGGCAGCGGCGTGGACGCATGCGTCTGCAGTTTGAACTATTCGTTTCGCATCCAGTCGATCGCGGAGCATCTGGAGTTTCGTGCGAATCTCAGCGGGCGGCTCGTCGATGAATTCTCCGGTCGCGCTGTCGATGCGGTAGCCGCGCTCGTAGATTCCGAACCATGCTTGCCCGCTCGCGTGTTCTTCAATATTTCGGGCAGCCGCGGCGGGCTCAAACCATGCGCCGCACTCGTAATTGAAGAAACCCGCCGCACAAAATCCAGCCCGCAATGCGTCTTCGACGGCCGCGAAGAGAGCCGCCAACTGTTCGGCGCTGCGCGCTGCGCACACACGCAAAGGAGCCGTGAACAACTGCGTCCACGGCTCCTCGTTCGAATCGTATTTTCCCGGCTCCGCGCCTTCGAGCAGCACCGTGGCCGGCGTTTGATCCACCAGCCTGTAAATCTCCGCGGGGAATGCGGATTTGCGCATCATCGAGCGTTGCCGCGCAGCCCTATTGCACCGTCAGCACCAGGGTAGTTGTGCTGGAGATTGAAGTGACGCCGTTGTTTGATTGCGCGGTGATGGTGATGTTGTAGGTGCCTGCCGGGGTGGCTGGCGGCTGGCCGGGCCCGTGGTTGTAATAACGGTAAAGCGGACTGCAGCCGGTCATGCCAAGGGACGTAACCACGCCCACCAGCGCCACCAGCGCCAGGCGGTTAAGCCATGCGCGGCGACGCCCGCCGAACGCCAATCCACTCAGGCCGAGCATGCCTGGCAGCAGCAGCGCCCATGCAATGGGTCGAATATTTGCGCCGGGCCGCACATTCATGCCGGTGCCATTCGATCCGCCTTGCGCCTGGGTTTCAAGCAGCATGGAGCTGGTTGGCGGGCAACTTGAGGCCGGCGAACCTGATGTGCAGCTTGCCGGGGTGGTGGCCAGTATCTCAACGCTTTCGGGTGTGAATGTGCACGTTGACTCGTTGGGAAGGCCGGCGCATGAGAGGGTGACGAACATTGGCGCGGTGAGCAAGGAGTTGTTCTCAGGCGTCACCGTGATCAGCGAAGTTCCCGTAGCGCCGGGGGTGAGCGTCATAGGAAATGTTGTGGGCGAAACTGGCGCAATGCTCACGTCGAAGCCGGGCTGACCGCTCGAGGTTCCCGAGGCTTCAGCCACGGGTGAAGTTGACCCCTGGTGGGTTGCGTCGCCTAGGTAGACGGCGCGCAGCTGGTGATCGCCGCCCGGAAGAGTGACTGTGCTGCGGGCCTGGCCTGAGGCATCGAGCGCGGCTTCAGCCCTGGTCAGGGTTCCATCTTCAATGGCCACAACGCCAGTTGCGGGCTGGCCGTCGGCCCCGGTCACATTGACCTGGATAGCGGCCTGGGTGCGGCCGTTCTGGTCGCTGGTGGCTACGTTCAGCGTGGTAAAAGTGCCAATCGCCTGCGTAGACGCGGCTGCCGGCAGCGCGGCAAGCGCCAAGCCCAGCCAAGCAACCCATTGAAGCCGCAGAATGCGGCTGCCTATATTTCTCACGTGCTCCTGCTCCAAAAGCGGTTCTCTTTCGCCCATTCGGCGTGGCATTGAACGAAGTTTCATTGTATCCGGCCAACCCTTGAAGCGGCCACCCATTCGGGCAGGACGGCCGATCCGGCTGGAGGGCTCGTTGATTTGCCGGCTCCCAGCGCTGCGACCCGCAAATTAATTAGCAGGCTCTAGATAGACGCTGCAGGCGAGGTTCCGTAAGTCCCGGGGCAGGTTACCGGCCAGCCAGTCTTTCCCGCCCTGCTGCTTTAGCAAAAATGCTATGCTTTTGCCCATCGAAGCTACTTTGTTTCCAACGACGGCCGCAGCAAGGGGCTAGTAGTTACTACCAGATCTGCAATGAGCATGCACCAATACCCGCCAATACGCCTCTCCTGCCGGCCCCGGCCGCAGGCTCCGCGCCTGCCCCATCACTTGCGGCAAAGCCGATGTGCGCTTCAGGCCGGCTTCATCGTTGCCTGTGCGCTCTTGCTTGGTGGCGCGGTGGCTGCAAAGAGCCAAGCCCCCGCTCCAGCCGCAGGACAGACGCCCAAGAAAGTCGTTTATCCCGCGACGATCGTGGTTTCCTGCGACTTGCCTTGCAGGTGGTCGCTCAACGGCAAGTCCCATGGCTCCATCGACGAAGGCAAAACGGCAACCGCCGGGGTTCCGCTGGGCGAGTACCAGGTTGAAGGCGAAACTCTTGACGGCCTCGATCAGGTCGAAAAACAGCTCAACATCACGGAGAAGGGCGAGAACACGGTCCATTTTGAACTGGAGAATCTGCGTGACACGCGCGTGAACCTTGAACAGCAAGCCAACGCGGCACGGCCTGCCGAGCAGGCTTACGAAGAGGGAGAGATGCTGGCTGCACAGCAGCAGTTCGATAAAGCACGCCCGCTGCTGGAACAGGCTTGCAACGCCGGAAGCGCGAACGGATGCGCCAGCTTGGGATATATGTACGAAGCACCCCAGGGAATAGCGCAGGACTATAACAAGGCCGCCGTTTTCTATGGAAAGGCGTGTGCCCTGGGTGTGGTTGCAAGCTGCACCAGCCTGGGTATTCTTTACGAGTACGGGCATGGTGTTACCCAGGATTACAAGCAGGCAGGCGCCAATTACCAGAAAGGCTGCGACGGAGGGTACGCCAGCGGCTGCAGCTACCTGGGCGACCTATATCTGAGGGGCCACGGCGTGGCCAAAGACCCGGCCCATGGACGGCAGCTTTTGCAGAAGGGTTGCGACCTCGGGGATCAATGGGGCTGCGATGAACTGAAGAAGCCCTGAGCCTGAGCTTGTCAGCGCGGGTTCGCTCCACGCCATAACGTCCGTCTCTAGTTCCCTGGTTCCCTCGTTCCCTGGTTCTCTCGTTCCCTCGTTCCCTGGTTCCCTCGTTCCCCGCCCCTCAAGCGCTATCCTTGTCTGTTTGAGGTATCGAGCCATGGCTTCGACAGATTCCGTAACAACACGCCCGCAACTTGCCCACCTTACCGCTGCACTCGACGAACTGCGCGCCAAGGGCACGCACTTTAACCTGCGCGTGCTTGACGACCAGCAGGCGCCGGTTTGCCACTACGACGGCAAAGAGGTGATCAACCTGGCCAGCAACAATTACCTTGGCCTGGCCAACCACCCCAAGCTGATAGAGGCGGCAATCAAGGCCACGCGCGAGTTGGGCGTGGGTTCGGGCGCGGTGCGCACCATCGCCGGCACCATGCGCATCCACATGGAGCTCGAGGAGAAGATTGCCCGCTTCAAGAATGTTGAAGCCTGCGTGGTCTTCCAGAGCGGCTTTGCGGCCAATGCCGGCACGGTCAGCGCCATCCTGGGCAAAGAAGACTTTATCCTCTCTGACGAGTTGAACCACGCCAGCATCATCGACGGCGCGCGGCTGTCACGAGCGACCATCAAGGTCTTCCGCCACAAAGATGCGGCGCATTGCGAGCAGCTGTTGCAGGAGCTGGCCGACAAGCCGGGCCATAAGCTGGTGATCACCGACGGCGTCTTCAGCATGGATGGGGACATTGGGCCGGTAGACAAGCTGGCCCCGCTGGCTGAAAAATACGGCGCCATCATGATGGTCGACGATGCGCATGCCTCGGGCGTGCTGGGGCGCAACGGGCGCGGCTCGGTGGACCATTTTGGCATGCACGGCAAGGTGGACGTGCAGGTGGGCACGCTCTCAAAGGCTATCGGCGCGCTGGGCGGCTACGTCTGCGGAACGAAGGACCTGATCGACTATCTCTACCATCGGGCGCGGCCATTTCTGTTTTCTACTTCGCATCCGCCGAGCGTGGCAGCAACATGCATTGCTGCATTCGACATGCTTGAGGCGGAGCCGGAACGCATTCAACGCTTGTGGGACAACACGCACTACTTTCAGCGCGAGCTGGCGGGCGCCGGGTTCAACATTGGCGGAGTCACAACGCCTGCAACGCAGACGCCGATCACGCCGATTATTGTGGGTGAGGGCCGCGCGGCAATGGATTTCAGCCGGGCATTATTCGATGAAGGCGTTATGGGATCCGGCATCGCATTTCCCACTGTGCCCGAAGGCAAAGCACGCATCCGCGCCATCGTGACCAGCGAACACACCAAGGCTCAGCTCGACCAGGCGCTGGAGACGATTGAGCATGTGGCCCGACGGATGGGCCTGCTCGGCTAGTTTTACATCCGCCAGAATTGCAGTTAATTTCCTCGTTCTGCGCTACATTCAAATCGAGGAAGATTTGCAGGCGAAAGGCCCGGCTTTCAAAGCGCCGCGGGAAGCATTCTTAACTCCTTTCCTTAGAGGATTTTGAGGTTTAAATCCTTTGCTGTGAAGCTTCTACAGACAAATCGCGCACGTTTATCCAGCCAACAGGAACAAAACAAGATACTTAGCTAGAAATAGGGGGAGGGGGGGTACCCCTCGGGTGGTCCGTGCGGCACCATCCCTGGGAGGTCAAAAGCGCGGACTAGCTTTGGCTGGGAATAGAATTCAGATTGCAATCAATCGACATTATGGGAACCGACATTAAATTCGATATAGCGCGTACCGCTGTTCTGGCAATGGATTGCCAGGCGGGCATCGTCTCAATGTATACGGGGCCGCAGGAAGAATTCGTTGCCCGCGCTCAAAGTGTGCTTGCGGCCGCGCGCAAGTCCGGCATGACGGTGATCCACGTCCAGGTCGGTTTTCGTCCCGGATTGCCCGAGGTGGGCAGCCGCAACAAGCTTTTCGCTGCCGTCAAGGCCAACCCGCAGCATCAGCAGCTTTTTATGGGACCCGCCAGCGTAATTCATCCCGCGCTGGGGCCTGAACCCAAAGACATTGTTGTGACCAAGCACCGCGTGAGCGCTTTCTCCGGTTCTGACCTGGAGATGCTGCTGCGCGCCCAGGAGATCGAAACGCTCGTGATGTTCGGCATCGCTACCAGCGGCGTAGTGCTGTCGACTCTGACTGAGGCCTTCGACCTGGATTTTAGAATCGTGGTGATTGGCGATTGTTGCGCCGACCGCGATGCGGAACTCCATACTGCGTTGCTCAAGCTCTTTGCGAACCGCGGCGACGTTTTAACGGCGGCTGAATTTGTGAGCGCCATCGAGAACGCTCAAGCCGCTTCCCGAAACCCATGAGAGAACAATGATCGCTCATCTACGCGGCAAGCTCATCTTCAAGCAGCCCGGCCAGGCCATCGTAGAGGCCGCGGGCGTTGGGTACGACGTCACCATTTCCGTGCCCACCTTTACCGCGCTGCCCTCGCTGGGCGCTGAGGCGTCGCTGCACATCTACACGCAGGTGAGCCAGGACCAGATCGCGCTCTTCGGCTTTTTGGAGATTCAAGAGAAGCACCTGTTTGAGCGACTGATTACGGTAAGCGGAGTGGGACCGAAGCTGGCTATCAAGATGCTGAGCGGGCTGTCGGTCGAACGCACCGTGCAGGCCATTCGCGGACAGGATCATGCGCAGCTCACGCGCATTCCCGGCGTGGGCAAAAAACTGGCCGAACGATTGGTAGTGGAGCTAAAAGACAAGCTGGACGATTTTGCCGTTGCGCCGACGCAGGCAAAGGCGCAGGGTGCGGCCGTGGACGACGTGCTCTCAGCGCTGACCAATCTCGGCTACCAGCGCGTGGCGGCGGAGAAGGCGATTGAGCAGGCGATTGCCAAAGACGCTGCGCTGGCTGGGGATTTCGATGGGCTGTTCAGAGGAGCGCTGAAAGTGATTCGGTAAGGGAGCAGCTTCTAGCCACTAGCTTGGTCGGGGTGCTTCATTCGGTTTCTCAACTTGACACAAGTGCGGCATTGCCGCACAATAACCGTCTACCTTTATGGGAAGAATGAGCAGGGAAACCTAACGCCGGCGGAAAAGAAACTAGCGGCTTCTCTAGCTGCGTCGATGAAGGCCGAAGCAAAGGCCAGAAGGGTGAGGCGATGAAGCGCAAAAGCGTTGGCCCTGAGCTGATTGAATCCATGGAAGAAGCGCTGGCCATTGTTCAAGGCAAGGCCAAGCCCTCTCGCGTCACCACGTTTAAGTCTTCCATAGCTTTGGAGATTCGCCAAATTCGTCTCGCCACCGGGTTGAGCCGCGCCGAGTTCGCGCGCCGATATGCGCTCGACGCCCGCGCTTTGCAGGATTGGGAGCAAGGCCGCCGCCGCCCCGACCGCGCCGCGCGTGCTTACCTTACTGTGATTGCACACAGACCGAAGGCGGTTGAGGAAGCGCTCGCAAGTTGAAAGCAATGTTGTTCCGCAGTGCGCCGAAAGTCATACGGCAGACGAGCTCAACCAGCTTATTCTCGTAACCACGGTTTGAAACTGGCTGCGGGGACCTCGCTACACACAATTGACACTCCAGACACCGACCCTCCGCATTTTGGCTTCTCAGTCGTTAGAGGATAGGTGAAGCGTACCGTTTGGTTGTTTAGCCATTCCACGTTCGGCTCGGCAGGCCCAACGAAGACTTCGGGAGCAAAGAAGCCCCTCGAGCGCCGCACTGAAATCCGGATGAGACGCGTAGGCAGTAAGTCGCCTTCAGGCTCAACGATTTCAGCGATGAACCGGCCGTCAGGCGATTCAACCGTAAAGACAGGCGCGGGCATTCGGGCGCCTCTCTTCTGCATCCACGTCAGATAAGTAAAACCGGCAAGGAGAATCACGAGCGCTCCGCCAATTCGCAACAACCTCCCCCGCCAACCCACACGCGTTCTCCCGCGCCAGAACAAGAAGACTCCCACTGCGACGATCAATAGAATGGCGACGGCGATCGCAATTTCGCGAGCTGTCATATCGCGTCCCCCAAGATGAAGCTATCCTGTTCGACGGCGAGAACCTACGCTAGTTTGCTAATCTTTTCCCGTATGGCTCGCCCCGTCAAAACTGCACCATCCGCCGCCCTCCCCTACTTTCGCCCTGAGGGGCTCACCTTTTTGCGCAACCTTGCCCGGCACAACGACCGCGAGTGGTTCCAGCCGCGCAAGGCGCAGTTTGAGGCTGAGCTTAAAGAGCCGATGCTGGCCGTCGTCCGCAAGATTACTGACGCCATGGTCGACTTTGCTCCGGCGTTTATTCGGCCTGCGGAGAAAAGCGTATTCCGCATTTATCGCGATACGCGCTTCAGCAGCGACAAGCGTCCTTACAAAACGCACGTGGCGGCGTGGTGGTTGCACACAGGGCTCGAGAAGACTTCTGGCGCAGGCTATTACTTTTCAGTTAGCCCTAAAGAAGTGGTGATTGCGGCCGGCAGCTACATGCCTGACAAGGATCAGCTTTCGCAGATTCGCCACTGGCTGCTCGATCATCACGAGGAATTTCGCAAGCTGCTCAAAAGCCCGAAGGTCAAAAAGACATTCAACGAGTTTGAGGGGAACGCGCTCACGCGGCCGCCCAAAGGGTTTCCATGCGAGCATGCGGGCATGGATTTGATTCGCTGCCGGCAATGGGGTCTGGCGGCTACGCTGCCCTCTGAGACTGCGCTGAAGACCGATCTGGCGGCCATCATCGTTCGGCATTTCAAGATTGCCGCGCCGGTCGTGGACGCGCTGAACACGCCGATTGCGGCGGCGCAGGCGCCGAAGAAAAAGGTGCTCTTCGGGTTGGGGTGATGCGGCGCGGGGGTGTCCACATTTCCCACGAGAGCCGAGTGTAGGTTCGTCTGGTGCCGCTGAGGGCCGGGAGGCCCTCAGTACAGCCGGTCAGGAGACCGGCGGTACAACGGTAAGAGGACCGGGAACTCCACGTGCGAAACTCCGCGTCAAATCAGGGTTTTTGCCGTCCTGCAACGGCGAAACTGGCCAAAAATGGGCAAAACCCGAGAAAAATCGGCATTAACCCCATAAATACCTGTGGAAATCAGGGTTTTTGCTTGACTTTGCTTGGTCCCAAGCCGCATTGTAACCATCGGCAGGGTTCTCAAAGGACCGCATGAATACAGGGTTTTCGTGATCCGGCGTTCCCCATTCGCACTCCCTTGCATGTGGTGATAGCCCGTCAACCAAGGCCGCCCCGAGGGCTGGCCGAGAAGGAGAAACAATACATGGCAACTGGAATGACCAAGACCGCCCTTACCCGGCACATGGCAGAGAAGCTCGAATTGACCAACAAGCAATCGGCGGCCTTCCTCGACATGCTGGCCGAAACCGCCATCAAGGAAACCAAGAAGAACGGCGTGTTCGTAATTCCCGGCATCGGACGCCTGGTGAAGGCAGAGCGCAAAGCCCGCATGGGACGCAACCCGCAGACCGGCGCGGCCATCAAAATCAAGGCGAAGACTGTTGTGAAGTTTCGTGTGGCCAAGTCGGCCAAGGACACGATTGCGCCCCCGAAGAAGTAAATCGGGTTGGCTGCGCAAGAGGAGAGGCCGCGGCCTCTCCTCTTTGCTTTTGGGGAAACAGAATGAACCGCGCGCGCGACGGCATTCATCAATTGAGTTATGTCTTCCTCCCCGACTTCTTCTCTGACCGGTTCCACGACATTAGCCCACCCGGGCCTTCCTGTGGCGCGCGGATCTTCAATCCAGTTGCTGTTGCGGCTTGAAGGGCTGGGAGTGGTAGCAGCCACTGCCTTGCTGTATGCGCGGACCGGTGTGAGCTGGTGGCTTTTTGCGGCGCTCTGGCTTGTGCCCGATCTCTCCATGCTGGGCTATCTTGCCGGCCCCTGCCGCGGTGCGCGCATTTACAACGCGGCGCATACGTATGTGGGACCGGTCGCATTGGGCATGTGCGCGTATTTGCTGCACGCAAACTTAGTGGCGCTGGCGATTGCAGTCACCTGGGCCAATCACATTGGAGTGGATCGATTGCTGGGCTACGGCCTCAAGTACGGCAATGGGTTTGGTTTCACCCACCTTGGACGCGTTGGCAAAGAGCGCGGGTGACGACTCAGGCAAACTGTGATTCTTTGGCCTTTCGAGCGCCAAAGAAGATGGCCCGCATAATAAGCCAAATTCCAAGGGCGATGAGTGCGGCCCTCAGCGACGACATATGGAACCACTGCGTCGCGACGACGAAGAACGCCACGGATGCAAGCGTGGGAATGAAGGCCTTCATGAGTCCGCGGGCTACGAGCGAAACAATGAAGCTCCAGAAAATTCCTTCGAGCATCAACTCGTGATCGTAGCGCCAGGCCAGCCCGGCCATAGTGATAAAGACGCCGATGGGAAAGAGCTCCGTGAGGATGGCGGTGAGCCAGTGTGGCTTATTGCCGGCCGCAGGCAGGTTGCCGCGCAGGCGCGGGAAGTATCGCGGAACCTTATGCAGGTATTCGTGATAAGGCGCACCCAGCGTTGCGGCCAGGAATGCTTCTTCGCCAAGCGTAAGGCGAAAGTAGAACGCCGAGAGCAGAACCATTGCGACGAGCGCTCCCGTGGGCGGCATCACAAGCGCAGTAGCAGCCAAGGTGAACCACGCGCCAACGTAGAGCGGGTTGCGCGCAAATCGGAAGGGCCCATCGGCCATCACCCATCCGCCCTGCATCCTGGAGCCCTGAACGGTTGCGTATCCGAGGTAGGCCGCGCCCCACACGCGCAGAAATGCGCCGATAAGGCCGAACAATCCACCCAGTGCAATCACCACTGGCGTGGCGTAGGTAAAGCGCAGTACGCCTGCGCGGCCGGCTTCGAGCGCCAGCCATTCAAGCAGGGAGATTCGCTTGCCCAGATCTGCCTCACCGATCCACGGCGCCCAGAAGCCGAGGAAGACGAACGCAGCAATGATCAGCATTCGCAGACGAAATTCGAGTTCGCTTGCCCGCATTAACTTTCTCCGCTGGCCGGAGTTTACCATCATGCGAGCGCAGAACAAGTGAAGCGGGGCGGGCCGATGTTGAATGCGATCATATCTAGTTAATCGGCGCGCAGAGCTTCCATGGGATCGACGGCGGCGGCGCGCCGGGCGGGAACCCATGCGGCCAGCAGCGCCACCATCATGATGAGCGCAGGTACAGCGCAGTATGTGATGGGATCGATCGCGGTTACTTCGAAGAGGAAGCCGCGCATGACGCGGCCGAGCACAGCCGCGCCAAGCAGGCCGGCGGCGCATCCCGCGCCGGAAAGGAAAAGACTCTGCCGCACCACGGCGAACACGATTTGCCAGCGCTGCGCGCCCAGCGCCAGTCGCAGGCCGATCTCGCGCGTGCGCCAGCTTACGATGTAGGCAATAAGGCTATAGACACCCACTGCGCCAATGATTACGGCGAGTGCGCCAAAACCGACCAGCAACACCGCCAACGCGCGCGGAGCGGCAACTGAAGTGGCCACAACCTGGTCGAGCGTCTGCACGCGAGTTACGGGAACCAGCGCGTCGATACTGGCTACCGCACTGCGCAAATCCGCGGCAGTTTCTGCGGTTGTGGCGTGGGTGCGCAGCATGGCGTACATTACCGGATGTTGCCGCGTGGTTGTCATGGGCAAATAGGCTTCGTCGCCGAAGCCGCCTGCGAGGCTGCCCTCGCGCGCATTGTGCACCACGCCAACAATTATCGAGGCCTTGGTCATGTCCCATACCGTGGGCATAGGCTCATCGCTTACGTCCATCAGCCTCTTCCCGATAGCGCTCTGGTTGGGCCAGAGGTGTGAGGCCATTTGTTCGTTAATCACGACTGCGTGACTCGCCCCCGAAGCATCCTGCTGGTCGAGCAGCCGGCCCTGCAGCAGCCGCAGACCCAGGACGTTGAAATATCCGGGAGAAACGGTGCGGCCCGCGGCCATCAACGCCCCCTGCCGGGCATCGCGGATATGGTCCTGAGCGTCGTAGACATAGTTGTCGTTGAGACCGCTCAGTGGCAGCGAATCGGTGAGCGCCACGCTTTGCACTCCGGGGATGGCCTGCGCGCGATCAAGCAGAGAGTCGAAGAACCCCTTGCAACGGCCCTGGCCACCGCAGTCGGCCGCGTCGAGTGCTACTTCGGCGGTGACGGTTTGATCGGTGCGGAAGCCGGGATCGACGCGGGAGAGCTTGTAAAGGCTGTGCAGGATGAGACCTGCAGCGGTGATGACCATGACGGAGAGCCCAATCTGGGCCATCACCAGGGCCATCGACAATCCAAATCGCGCGCCGGCGGCGCTCAGGGTCCGGCTACCCATGCGTAGTGTAGCCAGCAAATTGAAAGAGGCCATTTTGATGGCTGGAATGAGGCCGAAGAGCAATCCGGCGAGCACCGATACGCCGAGGGTGAAGATAATGTCGGTGGCGTGGAGAGAGATGTTGTGGATGCGCGGAGTATCGGCGGGGAGGAATCCAACAAAGATACGCAGGCTGGCAAAGGCGGCTGCAAGGCCGACGATTCCGGAGGTTAGGCCGAGGACGACACTCTCAGCCAGGATTTGCTGCATGAGACGAACGCCGGAAGCTCCCAGGGCGCCGCGGATAGCGATTTCGCGTTCGCGCGCCGTGGCTCGAGCGAGCATGAGGTTGGCCACGTTGGCGCATGCGATGAGCAGAATGAGGCCGACCGCCCCGAAGAGCAGAAGCAAGCGAGGTCGCATGGAACTGGTTTCAAATTGGAGTAAGGGGACTACCGTCACGTTGGCCGCCCAACTGTCAGGCATTCGCCAGGGAAACAGGGGCAAGAGCGAATTGTGCAGGATGCGCAGCTCGGCCTGGGCTTGCGCGGGCGATACCCCCGGTTTGAGCCGGCCAAATGCCACCAGGTCAAAGTTCTGCCACGGCTCGTATGGATCAGTGAAATTGAAGGTGACCGGTGTGATGAACTCGGTATCCGCGTAAGGAAAACGGACGCCTTCGGGTATGACTCCAACGATCTGGCGCCAGACGCCATCGATGCGTATATTCTGCCCGACGGCTTGGGGGCTCAAGCCGTAGCGCTGGCGCCAGAACCCGTAACTGATCATGACCACCGGCGGGTGGTTTGCGATGGCGTCATTGGGAGTAAAGGAACGGCCTGCCGCGGGACGCATACCGAGGGTGTCGATCGCGTTGGCAATTACTTGCGCACCAAAAATGCGTTCGGGAGTGTCGCCTTCAGCAACGTTCGATTCGACGTTGGCGCCGTATCCGCTTATGGCAGCGAAAGAAGCAGAATGCTGAGCGAGTGCGCGGATCCAGCCTTTTGGAAAGACACCGCCATTAGCTTCATCCGGGTCGTAGGGAATGCGTGCCAGCCGCTCCTGGTGCGGATAGGGCAGCGGGCGCAGCAGGATGGAGTCGACGAGTGTGTAGATAACAGCGTTGGCGCCGATGCCGAGTGCGAGCGTGAGGACGGCGGTGATGGTGAAGCCGGGTTTGCGGCGCATCTGGCGCAGCGCAAAATTTACGTCGCGCAGAATGTTTTCGAGGCGCGGAAGGGTGACGCGCTCGCGGTAGGCCTGTCGGGTTTGCTCGGCTCCCCCCAGCTTCATCAACGCCCGCCGGCGTGCTTCCTCGGCACTCAGGCCCGCGCGGATGCCTTCTTCAGTGTGCATGGCCAGATGCGATTCGAGCTCGTCAGCAAAATCTTCATTTTCGCGCGTGCCGTCAGCCATGCCGCGAAGCCGAAGCAAGAGGGCGCGAATTTTACCGACCGGATTTGCCATCACGCCCCCTGAACCGGCGCAAGAAATCGCGCCAGGATTTCGGTGGTCTGGTCCCACTCTGCAGCAGCCTTGCTCAGTTCGCGCTGTCCGGCCCTGGTGAGCTCGTAGAATTTGGCGCGCCGGTTGTTTTCTGACACTCCCCATTCCGAGCGGATTGTGCCTTCCTGCTCAAGCTTGAGCAGTGCAGGGTAGAGCGTGCCGTAGTTCAACTCAAGCAGGCCGCCGCTGGTTTGTTCGATACGCCGGGCCAGTCCGTAGCCGTGCTGCCGACCCATAGTCTCGAGAGTTTTCAGCACCATGAGCGCCAGAGTGCCTTGCCAGACTTCGCTTTTCCCGCCCATCGCCGTTCTCCTATGGTCTACCAATAGGAGAAGCATACAACGCTTCCTATGGGAAGGCAATAGGAATTTTGGGGGCAGGTAGCGCGGTCAAGATTCCTGCAGAGAGGTGATCCCGTGCGTGACCAAAGTCAGGAAAACCTTTACCCGTTTCCCGGCTCCAAAGCACAGCGACCGGGAATTCGGAGTAGAATTCACTGCGGATAATTGATTTACCTGCGGCAAGGCTGGGGAATTCACTGGCGGCAAGGCGATCTTAGGATTCCTTCAGGCTCACGAAAGGAATGCCGCGAGATCGCCGGGATGGCCGTGAGGGGCTTCCTCTCGTGCAGGCAAAGGGAGCAGGAAATGAAGAGACTTTGTACCTTGGTTATTGTGGCATTTTTTTCTTTGAGTGGTCCGGCATGGGGCCAGGCGGATCCGCCAAAACTGGATGATCACATCTCGGCGGCGATCAATCGCGACGATGTGGCGGCCGTCACGAAATGGATGAATTCGGGCGCGGACTTGAATGCGCAAAACGGAAGCGGTTACACCGCGCTGTTTATGGCATCGGTGTCTAACCACCTCGATGTTATGAAGATCTTGCTCGACAAGGGCGCCGACCCGAACATAAAGAATGACCAGGGGCAGACTGTATTGCACAATGCCGTCATGGCCGGCGACCTTGAAGCGACAAAGCTGCTGCTGGATAAGAAGGCTGACCTGCAGATCAAGGACTCAAAGGGGCAAACTCCGCTTATGTATTCCGTTGCCACGGGGCAGGTGGCATTGGTGAAGTTGCTGCTGGAGCGTGGCGCCAACGCCGGGGATAGCGATTATAACGGATTCACCTCGCTGATGGCCGCGTCGAGCGGAGGGTACACCGACATCGTAAAGGTGCTGCTAGACTACCATCCAAATTTGGGCGCGAAGGATAGCGAGGGAGCGACGGCGCTTTCGCTGGCTGTGGCCAACAACCATCCCGACGTAGAAAAGCTTTTGCGCAAGCACGGCGCGCAGTAACGGCTTGCGTGCGCCCGGTGCGAGGACGGTGTGCTACGCTGGCCTCGATACCGATTCCCTGCCCGGGAGCGCGAACCCATGACATTTCGATTCGCCGTTGTTCTTGCCGGCGTTCTTGCTGCTTGTTTGCCAGTTGCAGCGCAGGCGCCCAGCGATCTGCCCGCGTCGGCTGAGAAACAATTGCCTGCGCTGACCGCGATATACAAGCATTTCCACCAGAATCCCGAGCTCTCACGCCGTGAAGAGCAGACTTCGGCATTCCTGGCCGGCGAACTGCGAAAACTTGGCTACACGGTTACCGAGCACGTGGGCAAGTATGCCGATGGCTCGCAGGCCTACGGCGTGGTTGCAATCCTCGAAAACGGAGCTGGGCCGCGGCTGATGATTCGCACCGACATGGACGCGTTGCCGGTGGCGGAGAAGACCGGCCTTGAGTTCTCAAGTCACGTGACGGAGCCGGGGCCGGACGGACAGCCGGTTCCGGTGATGCACGCCTGCGGCCACGATCTGCATATGACGGTGCTGATCGGCATGGCCAAAGAGATGGCCGAACGTAAGAGCCAGTGGCATGGGACGCTGATGCTCATCGGCCAGCCTGCTGAAGAGGTGATCCAGGGCGCGGCGGCGATGCTGGCCGACAATCTTTATCAGCGCTTTGGCAAACCCGACTTTATTGTTGCCGAGCACGATTCGCCGATGGTTCCCGCCGGGTCGATTGCGATTGGCAGTGGTCCGATAATGGCCAGCGCAACCAGCCTTAACCTGGTGATTCGCGGCATTGGCGCTCACGGTTCGCAGCCGCAGTCGGGCAAAGATCCCATACTTCTGGCGGCGGAGTTTGTTGTGGTGTCGCAATCGATCGTCAGCAGGCAGATCGATCCGCAGCAGCCCGCAGTGCTTTCAGTTGGCACCATACACGGCGGGACGAAGAACAACATCATTCCCGACGAAGTGGATCTCGGCATGACGCTGCGTACCTTCTCAATGGAGGAGCGCGACCAGATAGTGGCCGACATTCGCCGCACGGCGAACGGGCTTGCCCAAGCGTACGGCGTGCCCGCCGACCGCATGCCGGCATTGACCATTGTTGAAAGCACGCCGGTGACAATCAACGACACCGCGTTTGCCGAGCGGCTGCGCGGCTTTGCCGGCGCGGCGCTGGGCAAGGACCATGTGCTGCCTACCAAGCCGGTGATGGGCAGCGAAGATGCGGGGCTGTTTTCGCTCGATGGGCAGATTCCTTTTGTGATGTATTGGCTTGGCGCCGCCGATCCCGGCAAGCTTGCCGATAGCCTGAAGACGGGAGTGCCGCTGCCGAGTTTGCACTCGCCGCTGTTCGCGCCTGACTATCAGCCGGCGATTCCGACCGGGGTGACGGGAATGACTGCGATCGCGTTGGACGTGCTGCAGTAGCGAATGTTGCACGGAGAAGAATTTATTTGGCCTTTCCCGGCCCGGGTGATGCGAGTCACAGAACCTGGCAGCGGGGCAGGCTAAGCTCCGCCTATCATGGCCGCAGTCTATTTCTCGGCGAGCGTCGCTGAGGCGTTCGTTCTGGGATTGGCCACGGGACCCGTGTGCCTGGCCTCGTGTGGGCCTGTGGTGCTGCCATGGATGATGACCCAGCCGCAGGGCTTCCGGCGGCACGGCAAACGGCTGGCCATTTTCCTCGCGGGCCGCTTGGCCGGGTACATCTCTTTTGCCATCGTTGCCTGGAGCATCGGGTCGGCGATTCCTTCGTCGTGGACCGGTCGGCCCTGGGTTTACGGCATCGTGGAACTGGCTCTTGCCGCGGCTATGCTGGTTTACGCCGCCGGGTGGCCGCATCCGCGCTGCCGTCTCGTTGATCCCATTGAAAACCTGGTGCAGATCGGCCCCAAACCACAGCGGCCGCCGTCCGGCGCTCTGGCCCTCGGATTTCTGACCGGAATCAATCTCTGCCCGCCGTTCCTGGTAGCCGCGGTGCGGGCGGCACAGTTCCAAAATCTCGGATCTTCAGTCCTGTTCTTTACTTCTTTCTTCGTCGCTACAGCCATCTGGTTTACACCGCTGCTTGCGTTGAGCTGGATCAGGCGTTCTCCCGCTCTGGTGACCGTCGCGCGTATGACGTCGCTGCTGCTCGTGGCCTGGTATGCGTTGAGCGGAATCCGTGTCCTGATCGAAAGGGTCTAATATGGCTAGCCCAAAGGTTCGAGCGCCAGCCTATCGCACCATCGGCCGCTCGGCGCTGCTCACCCTCCCCATCGCACTCTGGTCAATGCTGATGTTTACTCCTACCTTCCGGAGCTCGGGGCGCAACCTTCACATCGGCGCCGCCGCTGTCATTCTGTTTATGACCAGCCTGTTCTTTATGATGATGCGCACCGGCACAACCTATCGCTGGCGCAGAATCTTCTTTGTCGCATTGGGATTTCTTTTCCCAATTGGTTTCATCACTACACTCATTGCCGAACGCGGATCCATGAGCATCCCCATCGAACGCATGGTTTCGGGTGACACGCCGTTCTGCTTCATGGTGACGCCCACACTGATAATCCCTGCTGCGTTCGCGCGCACCGTCATCTTTCCCGGCTCCATACTACCCACGCCTACCAATCCTCACTCCATTGCCGTGATGATCGGCCTGTGGTTGGCATTGACGCTGGTGATGGGCAAGGCATGGTGCAGTTACGCGTGTTTCTTCGGTGGGATTGAAGAAGGCTTTGCGGGAATTGCGAAACGTGCGAAAATCCGCAAGCTCGATCCGCGCCTGCGGCTCATTCCCTGGGCGATCCTGCTTTTTGTGGTGCTGCTCTCGGCCGCGATCTACGAGCCGGTGTATTGCATGTGGCTCTGCCCGTTCAAGGCGGTCACTGAGTTTCCGGCTGTGCGCTCGTTTGAAACTGCGCTCCAGATGCTGGTGTTTGTAGTGTTGTTCGCGGTATTGGTCGTGGTGCTTCCATTCCTGACCAAAAAGCGCACCCAATGCGGTTTCTTCTGCCCCTTCGGCGCATTTCAGTCAATCTTTAACAAGATCAATCCGTTCGAAATCCGATTTAACCGCGAGAAATGCGTGGATTGCAGTCTCTGCCAGACGGCCTGCCCCACCATGGCGCTTTCGGCAGAGTCGATTCGCGAAGGAAAGACCCTGTTGAATTGCATGAAGTGCGGCGCGTGTGTGGACGCCTGCAAAAAAGATGCCGCGGTGTGGCACCTGAAGGGCACAGAAGTGGGGGTCAAGCCCGAACGTGCGCGCTTGCTGTTTCTCTACGGCACGTGGGCACTGGCCACCATGTTTGGCGGAAGCGTTCTGGCCAATTCACTTGCCACCACGCTTCACCTGCTGCACTGGAATTAGGAGGCGAGCCGATGCGAAAACGAATCCTTCTTACTCTTGCCTATGCGAGCGCAGCGCTCACGCTCCTCATCGCGGTCTGCACTCCCTTTTACCTGATGGGCTTCTTTTCGGGCGCGGTTGCGCATGCAGGGCTGCACATCGATGCCGCCTACTCGGGTGGACCAATTGCAAGGACATATGAGCGCCACGGCTACCAGATTGTTGTTCACGACCCGGTGAGCACACATGCGCTGCAGCGAGTCGATCCTTTCGTCCAGATCGAGTTCAAGCCCGCATCGGCGCTTCCCGCGGTGGTGGACGAGGAGATCGATCTTGACGGCCATGGGCAGCACGATGTGCATGTGACCTTCGCCATGGACCGAAGACCGGGGGCAAAACTGACCGGCAACGTGATCGCGCTTAACGGCAATTACGAAACGATGATGGATGTAGGCGACGACTCGTTTTCCCGGATGATTGTGGCAGTGAACAATGAGGTGATTGTCCGTGTGCCGTTCCATGCCAGCGTCGCGAAAAAGTGAGGCGCGATTGCAACGGGCTTGGCGATTTTCCGATTGAGCCGGGGTACCCCTCTAATGTCTCTGTAAAGAACCTGGCTGTTTTCATGCGGTTAGCTGGCAAACTCGACACTAAGCGACTGTAGAATCAGCAGGTTATGGCCAAGCATCTGAAAAAATCGGCTACTGGCCGGAGCTGGTCTGCCTTTGGATGTAACTCTATGAAAACAAAGTCCGGTGCCTGTGTGCGCAAATAATGGCCGTGGGCGATGTTTTGCGTCATCTGGTGCGTCCGATGCGCCGCAGGGCCTTGAGGGACGAGGGAGCCTGGAGTGATTGCTGAACTCACCTTAGCGCAAAGGTGCGAAATTCCAGGCAATCGCAGTTGAAATAAGTTTGGAGCGGGTTGACAGAGAGGTTTAACAGGACCAATCCGAATGGAGGCCGCCGCCATTTTTCGGGGCTTTGAGTTCGCAGATGCCTCCTTACGTCTTGCTCCCGATTCCCGGCTCCCCCGGAGGTTCTCCCTTCGGGCCGGTTCGGTCCGAGTGCACGGGGACGCCGCTGATAAGGCCCTGATACTCTGTCATGCGTTTGCCTAGAATCACCACTCCCTTTGAAGTAATTTCATACTCGCGAACATCCTTGGCATGATTTCCGCCGCGCATCTTGATCACCACCATAATCTTGCGAAGCTGGCCATCGATGGATACGTAGCGAAGCCGGATTATGTCATCGCAGAGGAACGAGATGGAGTAGGTACTGAACGGAAATTCGGTGAAAGACTCATCCACTTCAACCGTGCTGAGAATCGTCACGCCGATTCCTGTCAAAGCGAAGATCATGCGGTAGAGCGATTCGCGAAAATCGGCGCGGAAGCCGGGCGACAGAGCCATCTCAAAGCCCGCCAGGGAATCGATCACCAGGCGTTTGGCGCCGATCTTCTCAACAGCGTCGAGAATCGACTGCATGGTTTCATCCACCGAAAGGTCGAGGGGACGGAGGTAGAGGATTGTGAGTTTCCCTTCTTTCTGCGGCGTTTCCAGATCCAGGCCCAGGCTGGCTGCCCGCTCCGCATACGCTTCCGGGCGCTCTTCAAAAACCGCCACGATTCCCGGCTCCCCCTTATCAATGCCTTCAGCAATGAACTGGGTTGCGAGAACAGATTTCCCGGTTCCCGAAGAGCCTGCCACGAGGACGCTATCGCCTTCGCGCACGCCGCCATCCAGCATCTTGTCCAACTCCGGAACGCCGAAGGAAAGGCGCCGGCCGCCGGGCGGGTTTCTCTTTCGCGCGGTTAAACCAAACGTGCGCGAGAAGGCTTGCACTCCGGCATCGGTTATGCGGAACGTGTGCAATCCCGGCACGGAATCCTGGCCGCGCATTTTTATGATCTGCAACTTTCGAACAATTGAATTTCGTTCCGCCGTTTGGCGCAGCCAGAACAGCCCATCTGCAACCGTAAAGATGGGATTGTCGCGCAGTTCGTCCTCTGCATACTCACCGATCAGGAAGGTCGTAGCTTGCCAACTGGCCAGAAACAGAGCCAATCGCTGAATAAACGATTGCAGGTCCATATCACTTTGCGGCTTCCGCACCATGGTGCGAAATGAGTCCACAATGACGACGGCGGGGTTAGCCTTTGCAACTTCTCTGGTGATCTCCTCCAGGACCGCGCCCAAGTCCTTCTCCAGAACAACCTGGCTCAGGTTGATAAAGCGGATGGAGTCTGGCAGCTTGGCAGGATCGAAGAATGTGTACTGCTGTTGGTATCGCAGCATCTTTATGGCGGATTCGCCGAGGACAGTGAAGTAGAGAGCAGGCCGTTCCGGGCTCGCATTGGCAAACACGAACTGGTGAGCCAGGGTCGTCTTGCCGCTTCCGGGGGCGCCCGCGATGATGTTGAACGAGAATTCAGGGAGGCCGCCGCCGACGATTTCGTCGAGGCCCGGAACTCCGGTGGGTAGTTTGTTTATCTTCACTTTGTCTTCGGTGTTCACGCTGTTCTCCGATTCTCGGAATTGCGATCGTCAAAGACTTCACCCGGCCACGCATTGCGCAGCAGGCTCAGTGTTAAGGCTTCGCCAAGGAAGATACGAAGCAGTCCAAGTAAGCGTGCGATGAGAATGATCCCTGCTTCGCCTGCCTGATCCTTGTCAATTGTGAATTGATTCTCAATCTCTCCCAGGCCCTGCAAGGATCCATCCTCGGTAATCGTCACCGCGTTAAGTCTGGGAGATCCCGGTCTGGCCAGCGTCAACGCACGCAAGGCAAGCGACTGAAAACCGGCAGCCCCGGCAAATTCACCAAGACTCCGGCGAAGCTTCTCGTAGACGCGCGCAGTAGGCGACTCCATTGGCTCGGAGGTCTTGCTCAAACCGGCTTCATAGGTAAGAAGACGATGGGCCAAATCTCGCATTCCTGGGGCAGCCGTCATGTTCAACCCTGCAGCATGGAGTTCAATTCATGTAGCGATTCGTTTCCGGGTCAGGTCCGTCTTCTTGAGGGCCGCCTGCCTTGCTTCGGATGAGTGTGAAAATGTCTAAGGTCGTGGCGATTCTGCGAATATTTCCCGCAGCACTCAAGAGTCCCTCTTCCATGCCGGGGTGTTGGTCCACCATGAATTCAATGCGATCGCTCACTTTGCGCAGCCGGTCAATTTCAAGCAGAAGATCCTCGAAAGCCGCGGCCATTTCCGGTCCATCGGTTGCCGAGTATATGGTGTCGGCTGGGGTTTTAGTCGACTCAGTCCCGATGTCGGCCTGAAGGCGTAAATCTTCAATCAAACGCAGTGTTGTTGCCTCGCCGAGGAAGGTAAGAAACAGCCCCAGCAGTTGCGCAATCAGAGTGATCCCGGCCTCGCCATCCTCGTTCGTGTCCGTCTCGGATTCAACTTCGCCAAGCCCCCACAAGCCCCCATTTGCCGCTATCTGCGCCGCACTGAGTCCGGGAGACTCCACCTTGGCAAGAGCCAAAGCGCGAGAAGCGAGCGCATGAAAGCCGTCAGATCCCACGGGTGCGCCGAGTTGGCGGCGCAACTTCTCATAGACGCGCACAGTTGCAGGTTGGGCTTGCAGGGAGGTTGTAGCCGCATCGGCTTCGGAAGCAACCAGGCTGCGGGCCAAATCACGCGTCTTATGTGGAGGATGCATCGGTTCCGTTCCTTCTTTGCGCTCCTCGCCTCGCCTTAAACGTGAGGCGTCCATCGCAATAACACTTTCTTGCCGGCTGCTCTGGTGGCGAGATTACCGGCGCGCTTCATCAGACTCCATTTCGGCGTCACGTAAACCAAGATACTTGGAGTATTTCCCAATAAGATGAGCAAAAGTGATCAGCCCTCTTCCAACTGGAGTATATTGGGTGCGGGAGGCGCGGTTATAATATGCAGCCGAGGATTGTTCAGATATCGCGCACCTGTTTTTGTCACCGCGCGGCTATGTGGTAGCGCACCCCCTCCAATGGTCATCCTGCAAGGGCTGCAATCGGAAAGAGGCCCTTCGATGGTTGAACTTGAAAAGCACGGATTCGATGTAGATGCATTCCTGGCCAGCGCCGGCGTGGGGCGAAGAATCGTCCAGTTGGCGCCAAAGCAGGCCTTCTTTTCGCAGGGAGATCCGGCAGACTCAGTCTTCTATCTTCAGAAGGGTCGCGCAAAGGTCACCGTGGTTTCCTTTGCCGGGAAGGAAGCCACCATCGCGCTGGTCCGCTCAGGTGAATTTGTGGGAGAAGGAGCGATTGCGGCCGTGCCGGGACTGCGTTTGTCCACAGCTACTGCCATTACCGACTGCACCTCTCTCAGAATCAGCCGGGAAGAGATGATCCATGTAATGCATGTGGAGCATGACCTTTCAGACCTCTTTTTGAAAGTCATACTGGAACGAAGCATGCGAATTCAGGCCGATCTGGTTGATCAGCTTTTTAACTCCAGTGAAAAGCGCCTGGCGCGGATACTCCTGTTAATGGCGGAGTTTGGCAAGCCTGGTGAACCGGAACAATACATTCCCAAGATCTCACAGGAGACCCTGGCAGAGATGATCGGCACCACCCGCTCACGCGTAAGCTTCTTCATGAATCGATTTCGTAGATTCGGTTTTATCGAATACAACGGGCGCATCAAGGTTCACAAGTCGATGTTGAACGTGGTTCTGCACGATCAATTCACCGAGCATAATCCCTAGGGACCCATGGGTTCGACCTGACCGCGAGGTGCCTCAAAGCCAGGCCAGCCGTCCCCGTTATACGCCGTCCAAGGCACTCAACGATGTTTGATTAGTTCCATGACTTCGGCAAGGGGCGCTCTTAACTCTTCATCGCTCCATGCAGACGTGCGCATCGCGAATCTATTTCGCAGGCAATTATTTCGACGGATCGACTAGCGCCGAGTAGACTGCAGCGTGGGTGCGGTAGAGCAGGTTGTGGTTGTAGGGACTGGTCATGCGCTGGATCATTCCTACGAAGACCACGTCATTCGTTGGGTCGACCCAGAACCAGGTTCCGGCCGCGCCATCCCAGAAGAATGTGCCTTTTCCGTCGGGCAACGCGGCATCGCCGGGATCGAAGACAACTGCACAATCGAATCCGTAGCCGAAGCCGGGGCGCATGACGTGCTGGCCGATGCCCCACTCGCCGGTGAGCAGCGAGGCGGGCAGATGATTTGAGGTCATGAGCTTGACGGTGGCGGGCGAGAGAATGCGCGCGCCGTCGAGTTGGCCGCCGTTGCCGAGCATTTGGGCGAAACGATAATAATCTTCAGCCGAGGCTACAAGGCCGCCGCCGCCCGAGGGCTTGGTGGGCTGCTCGGCGTAGTCGGTGGGAATGCCGTTTTCAGTGGTGCTTTCTTTTAACTGGCCGGACTTGGCGTCGTAGAAATAATTGGGTGAGAAGCGGTTGCGCTTGTCGGCGGGCACGTAGAAGCCGGCATCCTTCATGCCGAGCGGGGCGAAGATATGGTCGTGCATAAACTCAGGCAGAGACTGGCCGGAGAGTTTCTCGACAATGTAGCCCTGGATATCCATGGAGAGGCTATAGACCCAGCCTTTTCCGGGCTGATAGATGAGCGGGGCCAGGGCAATCTGGTTGATCATTTCCTGAAGTGACTTGGTCTGGTTGACCTTCAATTCGCCATACGCCTTATCGGCGAGAGTGGCGCCGTTGCCGTAGGTGAATCCGGCGGTGTGGGTCATGAGCTCGCGCATGAGGGGCGGGTGCTCGGGATCGACGAGGATCATTTTGCCATTTGCATCGGCGCCGTTGAAGACCTTGAGGTGCGCGAACTCGGGAATGTATTTGGAGATGGGATCCTGGGGCTGCCACTTACCCTGTTCGTAGAGGATCATCATGGCGACGCCGGTGACGGGCTTGGTCATGGAGTAGCAGCGGAAGATGGTGTCTTTGGTGATGGCGGTGCCGGCTGCGGAGTCGCGATTGCCGTAGAGGTGATAGTCGACGATTTTGCCGTGGCGCGCGAGGATGGTGATGGCGCCGGCGAGCTGCTTCTGATCGACTTCGCCCTGGATGATGGCATGAAGCTGCTGGAGCCGCTCCGTTGAAAAGCCAACCGACTCGGGCTTGACGGGCGTCATGTCGATGTTGGGCACGTGGGCCGGCTGTTGCGCGGGGATGGTGCCGGCGGCGACAAGCGCCGAGGCGGCAATTGCTGACAAGCTGGCTGTTAAGAATGAAGTTTTCATGATGGCACTCCTTCATGCGTTCCGCGCACGCGGCGGATTGGCCGCCTCTTTATATCAAGCGCGGGTGGATGCGGCAAGTTTGTCTCGTTTGATGTCTCGCGCTGCGGTTCTACACTGATAGGGGTTCATGACGGAACACACACCTCCAACTGATACGATTGCCGCCATCTCCACGCCTCCCGGTCGCGGCGGCATCGGCATTGTGCGGCTCAGCGGACCTGATTCGGCTTCGATCGCCACCGAGATCGTTCGGATGCGACATCCGCTCGAGCCGGCCCATGCGCGGCTGGCCGATGTGGTTGATGACTCAGGGACTGGGAACTCGGGACCCGGCGCGGAGCCGGCGGTGATCGACGAGGCCCTGGTGACTTACTTCGCGGCGCCCAATTCATACACTGCTGAGGATGTAGTGGAGATTGCTGCGCATGGCTCGCCGGTGATTCTGGACTTTCTGCTGCGGCGCGCGTTGAAGCTGGGCGCGCGGCTGGCGGAGCCGGGCGAGTTTACGCATCGCGCGTTTTTGAGCGGGCGGCTTGACTTGACGCAGGCTGAGGCGGTTCGCGACCTGATTGAAGCGCAGACGTTGACGCAGGCGCGGCAGGCTGCCAGCCAGATGGGTGGCGCGCTCAGCCGGCGGGTGATGCCGTTGAAGCAATCTTTGGTTGAGCTGATTGCGCTGCTGGAGGCGGGCATCGATTTTGCGGAAGACGATGTAGCTGTAACGCCGCAGGCCGAGATTGCGCGGCGAATTGACGCGCTCACGCCGCCGCTCGCCGCGCTTGAGGCTTCGTTTGCGCGTGGACGGCTGGTGCACTACGGGTTGACGCTGGCCATTGTGGGGAGGCCAAACGCCGGCAAGAGCTCGCTCTTCAACCGCCTCGTGGAGCGCGACCGCGCCATTGTTACGGCCAGTCCCGGCACTACCCGCGATCTTGTGACTGAGCGAATCTCGCTCGATGGTATTCCGCTTGAGCTGGTAGATACGGCGGGGTTGCGCGAAGGACTCGAAGAGGCAGAGCAGATTGGCATCCGTCGCAGCCGCGAAGCGCTGGCCGACGCCGATCTGGTGCTTATTGTGCTGGACGCGACCGAACCGCTCAACGAAGAGGAGCGGCTGCTGCTGGCGGCAACCGATGGACGGCCCGCACTTGCGGCAAATAACAAGATCGACCTGGTTGCGGATGGCCGGAAGGCATCGGACCTGGATGCGGAAGAGTTGCGGCCCATGCCGGTTGTTGCGACATCGGCTTTGACGGGCCAGGGAATTGAGGAGCTGCGCGCGCAAATTCTTCGCCTCGCAACGGGCGGCGCGGCTGCCGAACCGGGTCTCTTAACCAATCTGCGCCAGCACCAGGCGGTGACGACCACCCTGGGCGCACTGGCCGACGCCTCACGCGCAAATGCCAGTTCCATCCCTCACGAGATGATTCTGCTGGACCTTTACCGCGCGCTCTGGGCACTGGATTCGCTCACCGGCCAAACCACTCCCGATGACATCCTGAACCTGATTTTCTCAACCTTCTGCATCGGAAAATAGATGTTGGAGTATGACGCATGCGCGGAAGCCTGCAGACTGCAGGCGATAAAACCATCGGCAGCGGTGAGTGATCAGCGGTAGCCACGGCGATGATTCTCTGACGTAGAAAAAAGCCCTCCCCGGAAATAGAACTCAGCGCCCATGCGCCAGGATGAGAGATGGAATGTCGGAGAGCGCCATCACTTTATGGACGCCATTAAGCTTGATGGCTTCCTTGGGCATTCCGAAGACAACTGAAGTGGCTTCGTCCTGGGCGATGTTGAAAGCTCCGGCGTCCTTCATCTCGAGCATTCCGCGAGCGCCGTCGTCGCCCATGCCGGTAAGGATGACGCCTACGGCGTTGGGACCGGCGTAGCGTGCGGCGGAGCGAAAGAGCACGTCGACCGAGGGACGATGGCGGCAAACCAGCGGCCCCTCCTTGATTTCGACGAAGTACCGCGCGCCGCTGCGGCGGAGCAGCATGTGATGATTGCCGGGCGCGATGAGCGCGTGGCCACGCAGAACGGTGTCATTCGATTCCGCTTCCTTGACGGTGATGGCGCAGAGGCCATTGAGGCGATTGGCGAAGGCGCGCGTGAACAGCTCTGGCATGTGCTGCACAATCACAATGCCGGGCGCGTCGGCCGGCAGCGGTTCAAGCAGCGAGCGCAGGGCCTCAGTGCCTCCGGTAGAAGCGCCGACTGCGATCACCTTCTCAGTGGTCTCGGCCATGGCGTGCGTTGCAGGCGGCAGGATTGCATCGGCGGTGAGCTTGGGTTGGATTACACGTTCGGGATGGATGGCGCCCAGCCGCGCGCGGGCCGCGGCTTTTACTGCCTCGCAAATGGTAGTTCGCGCCTCTTCAAGAAACTGGCGCGTGCCCAGCCGCGGCTTGGTGATGATTTCGACAGCGCCGTATTCCAGCGCCTTGAGCGTGCTCTGTGCGCCTTCGTCGGCGAGGCTGGAACAGATGACGACCGGAATGGGATGCTGGGTCATGATTTTGCGCAGGAAGGTAAGGCCGTCCATGCGCGGCATCTCGATGTCGAGAGTAATCACGTCGGGGATTTCGTCGCTCATCCGTTCGGCGGCAACAAAGGGATCGGCAGCGGTGCCCGTGACCTCAATCTCGGGATCGCTCGAGAGCAGGGCGCTCAGTGTCTGGCGAACGATAGCGGAGTCATCGACAATCAGCACGCGGATTTTTCTGGTCACAGGCATGGTTTAGCTACTCCCCGTCAGGTTCGCGCCAGCACGGCCGCATCCTTTTGAGCGAGCCTTCGCAGAAGTACCTCGCCGGTTCCGGTGTGGAATTCGATAAACACGCCCTGCGTGCCGCCCAGGCGCGTGACAATGGGACGGAAACCCAACTCTTCGAGAACGCGCATCGCCGCGCCACAGTTCATTTTGCCCACGGTCGTGCAATTGCTTGCTGAAGCCAGCACGTCGGCGCCACCGAAAAGTTTGACTTCGATATCGGATGGGCTCGCTCCGAGCGATTCGAATTCCCGGGCCAGATGGATGATGACCGAGTCAACATATCGTCCGGTGGTGGCATGCTTAAATTGAGCGCTGGGGCGGGTTGGAAACTTCGGCATCATTGCATGGCACATGGCGCCGGCCCCGATGCGCGGCGCGCGAAAGGTAATGCCGACGCAGGAGCCAAGCACGGTCTTGAGGACCGTAGGCGTGCGCACCATTTGCCACTCGCCCGGCTGCAGGTAGATTTCCGGAATTTCAGGCTCAGGCATCGACTTTCCTGTAAAGTGCGGGAGCCACCGGGACGACCGGAAGACTCATGTCGTGCAGCGTCTCAGAGTGGCCAACGAAGAGATAACCGTCGGGAACGAGATGCGCAATCAGCTTGCGGAGTATGGATTGCTGCGTGGGCCGGTCGAAGTAGATGAGCACGTTGCGGCAGAAGATGGCATCGGCTTTTTCAGCCACGCCGTAATCGGCATCCATGAAATTGAGGCGGCGAAACTCGACCGTTTGGCGCAGTTCAGGCACAATGCGCACGCGGCACGATTCGGCGCCGCGGCTGCGCGATAGATACTTCTGCTTGAGCGCAATCGGAATCGGCGCAGCGCACTCCTCTGAATAAACGCCGATGCGCGCCTTCTCCAGCACCGCCGTGGAGATGTCGGTGGCCAGGATGCTGAAGCGAAACCCGGGTTGCATTGCGGCATATTCGCTAAGCACAATCGCCAGCGTGTAGGGCTCCTCGCCGCTGGAACAGCCGGCGCTCCAGGCCAGCAGCGGTCGTGCGCCGGCGATTCTGGCGCTCAGTTCCGGCAGCGCTTGCTGCCTGAGAAATTCAAAATGTGCCGGTTCGCGAAAAAAGTCGGTCTTGTTGGTAGTGATGACATCGATTAAATGTACGAGTTCGTCCTGAACACCTTTGCGGCTGAAAATGAACTCGCAGTAATCGTGGTAAGAAGGCATGTTCAAGGTCCGCAGCCGGCGCTTGAGACGGACCTCGACCATGGTCTTCTTTTCCGAACCCAGGCTTATGCCTGCCTGGGCATGGATCAGTTCGCTCAAGCGCGCAAAATCGCGCGCCGAGAGCGACTCTTCATCGATGCTGGTGTGATGAGGCATGAGATTCTTCCTAGAACCGGTTGCATAAATATGCCTGGGGGGCTCGGAAACATCCCTCAGGGGCTAAAGCCCAATGTTTTTGCGGCTTTTTGCGGCACGGCTAAAGCCGTGCCCTTTCAAAGCCGGGTTTATGCAACCAGTCCTAGGCTGCTGCTGCCTCGGCCAGGTTGCGGTCCTGGGCGCGGATCGCGGTCAACTCGTCGGCCGAGAAGACACGGTCAATGTCCAGAATCATGATGAAATCGTTGTCGCGCTTGCCCATCCCCTTGATGAATTCCACGCGTATTTTGGAGCCCATGCGCGGCGGCGGCTGAATCTGCTCGGGCTCGAGGTCAATGACCTCTTCCACCGAGTCGGCCAGCGCTCCGATGATTGTGGATTCTTCGTCGAGCTGCACCTCGACAACAACAATGCAAGTGTTGTGCGTGCTCACTGTCTTCGACATCTCAAAGCACAGCCTCAGGTCGACGACCGGCACCACGCTGCCGCGCAGGTTGATGACGCCGGCCATGAACTCCGGCGTGCGCGGCACCTGCGTAATGTTCGTCAGGTCCAGTACCTCTCGCACCTTGGCCACTTCGATGGCAAAAACTTCGTTGCCCAGCTTGAAGGTTAGGTATTGGCGCGTTTCGGTGATTGTAATCACGCTCATTGGTCAAACTCCTTTCTTGTTTACGCGTGAGTGGGAGCGCCCGCAGAAACGGACGCTCCGCGCGCTTCAGTACCTCTCGAACTCCCCATCGAGTTCATCGTGAGAATCTTTCATCCGCAGATGCACGCCATTTTTTAATTGCGGTGCCGCATGGCCGTTTGGCTTCACCGGAGGCGCCGATGGCGTTGAACGAGCCTTTACAGCTTTCGCTGCCGGACGCGCTGCCGTAACCTGGACTTCGTCGCCTGTCCGGAAGAACGACAACGCGCTCACCAGTTGCTCCGATTGCCCGGTCAGCTCCTCGGTAGTTGATGCCATCTCCTCAGCCGCCGATGCGTTCTGCTGGATGACCTGCTCAAGCTGCTGCAGAGCTTTGTTGATCTGCTCGGCGCCGGTATCCTGTTCCTTTGAAGCCGCCGAAATCTCCTGTACCAACTCGGCCGTGCGCTGAATGTCGGGAACGAGCTTATCCAGCATCTCCCCCGACTTCTCGCTCACGCGCAGCGTGGTTGAAGAAAGCTGGTTGATTTCGCCCGCCGCCTTTTGGCTGCGCTCGGCCAGCTTGCGCACCTCGGCCGCCACCACCGCGAAGCCCTTGCCATGCTCGCCGGCCCGCGCAGCCTCGATGGCCGCGTTAAGCGCCAGCAGGTTGGTCTGCCGCGCGATTTCTTCAATGATGGAGATCTTGTTGGCAATCTCCTTCATCGCCGCTACCGCTTCAAGCACGCTCTTGCCGCTCTCCTGCGCGTCCTTGGCGCTCTTGTTGGCAATCTTGTCGGTCTGGCCTGCGTTGTCGGCGTTCTGCTTGATGTTTGAGACCATCTCCTCCATCGACGACGAAGCTTCTTCGGCTGCCGCGGCCTGCGCGCTGGCGCCTTTCGATACCTGCACCGAGGCGGTCGAGATCGACTGGCTGGCCGCCGCCACTTCGCCGGCGATCGAGCGGATGTCGGACACCGTGCGCGTGAGCCCGGAGACCATCGCAATCAGCGCCTGCATCAATTTGTCCTGAGCCGACCGCTCGCGCAGCGTGACCGTGAGATTGCCGCCGGACACTTGCTCCGCTGCCGCGGTAATGTCGTTCATGGCCACGATCAGAGTGTTGAGATTGTTCTTGATGGTGTTGAAATCGCCGTGATACGTATCGGTGATCTGCGGCGGAACGTCGCCCTTGCTGATCATGTCAACGTATTTTGCCGAAACATTCAGTGGCGTGATGACTGCGTCGAGAATGTCGTTGACGCCGCGGACGATTTCGGCGTAAGCGCCCTTCACCATGTCGGGGTTAGCCCGCTCGGCAAGCTTGCCTTCCTTAGCCGCATCGGTCAGCCGGACCAACATCTGCTGCAAAGTCTGCAGCACACCGGCCACGTTGTTGATGGCCAGCTTCATCTTCTCGTGATCGCCCTTGTAGGTCTGCGCTATTTGTTCATCGATCTTTCCGTTTGAAATCTGCGCCAGAATGCGGTTGCCTTCGCCGATTGGCAGGAGGATCGCATCCAGCATGGTGTTGACGCCGCGCACGATCTCGGCGTAGGCGCCCTGGAACTGCTCCGGCTTGCCGCGATCACTGAGTTGGCCTTCCTTCGAAGCCTCAATCAGCCGCGCCAACTCTTTTTTGAGTGACTCGACCGCGCCCATTGTTTTTCCGCAGTTTTTGGTCAGGACGTCACGGTCGGATTTCGATTCCAGCTTCGCGCTCAGGTCGCCTGCGGCAACCATTTCGAGCGCCCCCGAAACCTGCTGGATGTATGAGACCAGTACCCGGAACGACTCCGCGAGCGATCCCACTTCGTCTCCCGAATGAAAATCGATGACCTGATTCACATCGCCCAGAGCGATGTGTTTCGCGCTTTCCGCCAGTTCGGCCAGGGGTCTGGAAATGCTGCGGGAGATAAAGATGCCGAGACCCAGGCCCAGCAGCACGGCGCCCAGCACCAGAACGATCATGAAGGTGCGGCTGGTGTCATAGGTCTGCTCCGCCGTATCGGCGGCCTTCTTTGCGTTGCCCTCTTTTACCTCCACCAGTTCGTGCATTGCGTTCTCGGCAGCGTCGGCCCGCTCGCGGCCCAGCCCGAAGGAGAGGTCCACCGACGGGCGCTTTTTCTGCATCTGGTCCTTCGCTGCGAGCTCCAATATCTGGTCGACGACCTCCTGGCGCGCCCTCCAGGCGTCCTCGTACTTCGACAGCAACGCTTTGCCTTCGTCGGTGTGGATTAGCGGCTTGGCCTGTGCCAGGTCTGCTTCCACATCGCTGCGGAATTTCATCACGTTGTTCCGGTACTTCTCGCGCTCTTCGGGGGAGCTGGCGAGCAGCAGGTTTTTTTCCGACCTGGCCTGGGCCAGCAGATCCATATTCGACTGCTTCAGGTAAACGATGCCGAGAGTTTCGTTGGCGTAGGAATCTTTTGCCATTTCGGCAATCTTCCCCATGCTGCTGATGCCCATGAAACCCACAACGGCGGTAATCGCGCCCACAACAAGGAAAGCGCCGATCAGTTTCGCGCCGATCTTCATGTCATAAAACCATTTCATTTGTCTTGCTCCCTTCGTGCGGTCACGCCGTGATTCCGGCTCCTGCGTGCCTTGATTTCCGCCTGATTCGTTCCCGGTCCGGCCCGGAAGTAAAAGACTCACCGTCTAAGCAGGCTTTGCCTCAGCCGCCTCGCCCTGCGTGGTGGCGGTCATGCTCTGAACGGCATTCTCGCCAGTACCGTTTCTGTTCCGGCCGTTGCCCTTTGTCCCGGGACGCCCGCGCGAACCGCGTTCGGTTGCGCGCACCGCATCCTGCGCCAGGCGCTCGGGGTCGAGGATCAGCGCCACCGTTCCGTTGCCCAGGATGGTGGCTCCCGAGATCGTCTGCACGTGACGGTAAACGCGGCCCAGCGACTTGATCATGGTTTGGCAGTTGCCCAGAACGCCGTCGACGACCAGGCCAAATCGGCCTTCCTGAGTGTCGACTAGCATCACTCGCTCAAATGGCGGCGCGGCATCACTCACTTCAAACTGGTCGCGCAGACGGAGGTACGGCACTGCCTCGCCGTGTACGCTGATCAGGTGATTGCCGTCTGCCGCTGCTATCTTCTGGTGCGAGATCTCGACGCACTCCAGCGTGCTGGCCAGCGGTAAAACAAAATACCCTTTACCGACCGTGACCAGCAGGCCGTCGATGATGGCCAAGGTAAGAGGTAGCCGCAGCGTCACCGTTGTGCCTTCGCCCGGTTTGCTGGCTACATCGATCGAGCCGCGCAGCTTGTCGATATTGCGGCGCACCACGTCGAGGCCCACGCCCCGCCCTGAAATATCGGATACCTGTTTTGCTGTTGAGAACCCGGGCTGGAAGAGAAGCGCGTAGATTTCCGTTTCGGAAAGCATCGTATCTGAGCTGACCAGTCCGCGCTCAATCGCCTTGGCTCGCACGGCTTCGGCGTCGATGCCGCGGCCGTCGTCGGCAACGGAGATGAGCACGCAGGCTCCGGAATAGCGTGCGCCAAGGTGGATGGAAGCCATAGCGGGCTTGCCCCGCGCAGCGCGTTCCTCCGGCCCCCCGATGCCGTGATCCATACTGTTGCGGATGAGGTGCATCAGCGGATCGTTCAACTGGTCAATTACCGATTTGTCGAGCTCCGTTTCAGCACCTTCAACGGTGAGCTCCACATTCTTGCCCAGGCTGCGCGCCAGGTCGTGAACCAGGCGTCGGAATTTCTCGAAGGTTCCGCGAATCGGCATCATCCGCATGTCCATCGAGTTGTCGCGCAGCGACGATGCCAGGCGCTCGACATCCTCGGCCACGGCGCTGACTTCAGCATCGTCGCGGGTTGCGGCCAGCTCGCTCAGCCGCGCCTGCACGGTCACCAGCTCGCCCACCAGGTTCACAAAGCAGTCCAGCTTTGCCGCGGCCACGCGAATGCTGCTGGCGACGTCGGGCGAGTCGTGTTCACGGCGCCCGCCCTGGCTGCTGCGCGGATCGACCAGTGCCTGAGCTGTTGCGTCCGCTTCAGCTACGGCCGGCGCCACCGGCAATGTTGCCGGTTCGATCTTCAGGTCGCAGCAGTCTTCCACAAAGATGAAAACATCGCGAATGGCATCGAGCGATGCTCTGGTCCTGAGCACGAGATCCCATGCGATATAGCACTGCTCGGCATCGAGCGAATCCAGCGGGGGAATGGCATCCATGCACGCCGCGACCTCGAGAGCGCCCATCTGGCCAAGCTCGCGAATCAGCAGCAACGGATCGGAGCCGTTGCGCATGAGTTGCGGCCCGGGCGCAAAGTGGATGGTCCATTCGCTTTCCACTTCCTGGCCGGCATCGGGCGTCGAAGCTGACGGAAGCGGGAGGGCAGGAACCGTTTCGCGATTCGCGTTCTCGCGGCCGCAGTTGACCATGAAGCAGAGCTGCTCAAGAAGCGCACTGCCAAGGCCGGCATCGGCGGCGGAGTCGTCGTCGAGCAGCGCGCGAATGTAATCGAGAGCGCGCAATGTCAAGTCGATCAGATTCTCGCTGGCGGCGAGGGTGCCGTTCCTTACCGCATCGAAGGCGTTTTCAAGTTTGTGCGCGAAGTCGGCGAGGCGATCGAATCCGAACATCGAACCGGAACCCTTGAGGGTGTGCAGGGCGCGGAATGCACGGTTGACCAGGTCCGAATCGTCGCGGTTCCGGTTCAACTCGAGGAGCGTGGACTCGAGATCGACGAGAATCTCGAGAGCTTCCTCACGGAACGCCTGGCGAAACTGGTCAGAGTTCGAGGCCAATGGTTCTCCCTGTTTCCTGCTGTGGCGTTGCGAAGATGCGGGACGGGGAGATGCCGGCCTGGTGCAATCGGGATTCGATCTCCGGATTCCATGGACCGTCGATGCAGAACTCACGCCCCGCCATCATGGCCTCGCTTTTTGCTGCCCAAAGCAACTGGATAACGGTCACATCCACGCTCTCCAGCGCACTGACATCCATGCGCAATACCAGTTGCGCTTCGAGCGCCTCGGTCAGCACGCGTTTCAGCCCCGCGGCGGCTGAGATATCGACACATCCGCTCAGCCTGATTGACTGGGTCTGTTCGCGTCGCTCCACTGCGATTGCCACCCTGGTCTCCCTCTCGAAGGAACGCTGAATGCACCCGCCGTGGAAAAGGCCCTGTCAGCCGGTCAATGACCGCTCAGCACAGGACCATGCGATGGGTAGCTGCGTGACTCGGATATGGGACGATATCGGTCCAAGGACTGGCCGACTCCGTCTGGTCTCTAACAATGGTGTTTATAGGCACGAGTTGACCCAATAAAGATGAGGGATCTATTGGAATGTTCTGATGGAATGTTCTGAAGATTCTGCGCAGCCGTTTTCAGATGCCGCAATTAGCGCGGGGCCGGGCTATGTAATGGCCTGACAAACTGTTTGGGGAGATGGGGATGAATGCCTTCCGTTCCGGCCTGAAGAAGAGAGCGGGGAACGCTGCCTCAATTCTTCAACCTGCGCCACCCCGGCTGCGCGGATGCGTTCGACAAATCTGAAAGCACTCTAATGATGGTGAAGGCGAATCGGGTGCTTCATCTGGCCGCGCATCACCGCATCGGGTCTCTTCCTTGACGGTGACAATCGCCGTCAGCGCACCAGTCTCTGTACAACCGCCAGCAACTGGTCAGCGTTAAATGGCTTGACGATCCAGCCCGTGGCGCCGGCCTTGCGTCCTGCATCCTTCTTCTCAGGCTGCGATTCGGTGGTCAGCATCAGGATGGGCACGAACGCAAATCCCGGCATGGCGCGCAGCGCTGTAATCATTTGTATGCCGTCCATATTCGGCATATTAAGATCGGTGACGATCATGTCGAACTTCAATTGTGCGGCCTTCGCCACGCCATCCCGGCCGTCGGTCGCTTCTCCAACTTCGTATCCCGCCTTGCGAAGCGTGAACGACACCATCTGCCGCACGCTTGCCGAGTCATCCACGGTCAGGATTCGTTTCATATCCAGCCCTCCTGCAGCGCATCGCCTTGCCGTCTGGCTGCGCTCTCTCAAATTCAGAACAACTCCACATCGTTGCCCGCCGCCGACTGCTGCAGCGTTGGCATGGCTTCGCCATACAGAGTTGCCCTCAGCACCTGGCGCTCCAATTCGCATGTGTAGGCGGCAGCGCACTCTGACTCGAGCTGCGGCAGGTCGAGGCCCGCGCCGTCGAAAGCCGCATCGTCAGGCTGCCCGGCTCCGGCATGTTCGATCTCCTCGATGGCCCGTCCCATCAGTTCTAGCGAAGTTCTCAGACGCCGGGCAATCCCTTCTGCAGTTTTGATTTCCTGATGCAGCCGGCTGACGGCTGTTTCCACGCGGATGCCTTGCTCGGCTGCGGTAGCGGCGGCGCTCTGCATTAGCGCCAGCCCCGCGTGGCTCTGCTGGCGTGCCTGGGCCAGGCTTTCCATGGTTACGTGGGCAACGGCCCGATTGGCCTGCTCGGCCAGGGACGATGCGGCCAGCAGCTCCGCCATGGCTTTTCCAGAGCGATCGGTCAGCGCACCCCAGGCCGAGGATATGCGGCTGATGTTGCGCGCGATTTCAAGAACGGCTGCCGCGCGCGATCCCAGGTTCCGCGCCTCGATCATCGAATTGAAATTCAGCAGTTGCATCCGGTCCCGCACGCTGCGCGACCGGCCCAGGTACTCTTCCACCAGCCGCGACAACATGTTCAATTCTTCCAGGCATTGTTCGATCGCCTCGTAGTCGCCTTCGGATTCCCGCTCGAGAGACTCGAAGCGCTCCAACTGCGCTGCCAGGCTATGTTCCTGTTCCGTGATTTTGGCGCCGATGGCCGCCACATGGGAGGACGAGACCTGCAGAATTCCTTCAAGGCACTGATCGATCTCCGCGATCCAGTCCTCGGTGGATGAGCGAGCACATTTCATTTGCATGCTTTGGACTCTGAGAATGGCGGTTCGGCGCGCAGCCACCGATGGTTCCCGCTTCTCGCTGCCGGTATCGGATTCGCCCAGGGTCTCCAGCGCTTCGCGGACGTGCTCGATCTGCTGCCGGCTGATGTCCTGCATCTGAACGGCGGACACCACACGCGCAATTCTGCCGCCAATCGCTGAGACGCACTCGCTGAATTCGGATGGAATTCTTGCCAGCCCGGTCACTGCGCGCTCCATGCTCTGGATCGTTTCGTCCACTTCGGTTTCGATACTTCTGAAATGCGAGCGCATGGAATCGAGCGATCGTCCCATCGCCCGTTGTCTTTCGGCGACGCCGGCTTTGCGTTCCGCGGCCTGGCGCCGGACCTCATTGGCGCCGGTGAGGATCATGCTCGAAAAATCATCGAGTTCGTGCGCCATGTAAGCGAAGCCCTCGCCGGACTTGCCCAGGCGCGCCACTTCGATACTGGCCACAATGCCAAGTGCTCTGCTCTCGCGAGCCATCGACTCCTGGTCGCGCGAGAGGCCGGCCAGCCTCTCAAGCATGCCGGACTCGTTTGTGAAAATACCGGCAATGGTTGACAGCGATTCAATACGCTCGGCGATGAACTGCCGTGCAGCCATGCTGAGGCGTTGCGCCATGGGCACAATCGAGCTGCCGCAGTCGCTCTCAAGGCAGGTGACGATGCCGGCGGCAAGATCGAGCATCACGCCGACCTGCACCGCCAGACTCTCAAACTGCCTCGCCGACGCGCCTATCTCTTCGCGGGAGATATGCAGAGCCTGGCCGATGAGCTCCTGTGCGTGCAGAATCCCTTTAACCCGGCTGCTGCCGGCCACGCTCAGGGCTTCATCCAGGGCGGCTGGCATAGTCAGCATTTCCCTTGCGCGGCGAGGTACTCGGCAAAGCGTTGGGTCGATTCCATGATGTGCTCGAAGAGCGTCCTTTCGCCAGTGGAGAGAAAGAAGGCGGTGGCAAGCGCTGGCCAGTTCTTTCTTCATCTCATTCATCGTCCCGGCTGGGCCAACCATGAATGATGTGAAAGATCTAATGGCTGACGCCGCGCCAATAACGCTTGCTCGCTTCAGACTCGAGTCCGCTGAGCGGCGCTGTGGTCGCGTGGGATTCTATAATTTCCGGGACCTCGAAATAACGTTGAGGAATTGCGTTTGAATGCTACGGGATCATTGAAGCGCGCGGTGCGGCGGGACCGGCGCGAGACCTTCGGAATGTCGTCCGCGGACCTGCGCACGTTGCGCGCGCTGAAGACGCCGCTGCGAATCCAGAGATTTATTGACGCGCTCGATTACCAGTACGCCGACACGGCATGTTCGCCGGCGCGTGTGCTGCGCGAGCGCAAGGGCCACTGCATGGAGGGAGCGCTGGTGGCCGCCGCGGCCTTGCGCGTGAACGGGCATCCGCCGCTTTTGATGGATCTTGAGTCAGTGCGCGACGACGATCATGTAATTGCTCTCTACCGCGAGCGCGGTCTGTGGGGCGGCATCGCCAAGTCAAATTTCGCGGGCCTGCGCTTCCGCGCTCCCGTTTACCGCACGCTGCGCGAACTGGCGCTGAGCTACTTTGAGAATTACTTCAATCTGCGCGGCGAGCGCACGCTGCGTAGTTACTCCGTGGCCGTGACCCTGGAACGCCTTGACGGCCTGCACTGGATGACCGCCGAAGAAGACGTCTGGTGTGTGCCGGAGCTTCTCATCGCGGCGCGTCACTATCCCATCGTTCCAGACAAAGTGGCACGGGCGCTGCCGCGGCTGGATCGCCGCAGCTTCGAAGCTGGGAAATACGGGTGGGTGAAGCACTAGAGCGGGAGCAACGTCTCCTGCGGCGCGAGCCTGTCTCTACCAGAGACTCCTGGCCGGCATAGGCGCGGTGGCACTGGGGGCATCGGGCACGTCCGCGCCGGCCGCTAGCGCGAGCGGAGCCGGGGCCGACTGTTTCTGAGCTTCGGGGACGAGTTCCGGCACCAGGCGGGCCACGGGAACCCCGTTGCGGTGTAAGACAAACGTCACACCCTGGTAGCGGGCGCGGTTCACGCAATCAGAGAAGTTTCGCGCCGCCTCAGTTACGCTGATGGAGCGAGTCTGCATAAAATCAGATTATATGATTTTATGTAGTCGGGAGTCGAAGGGAATCAAGAAAGTTAACCCTTTCAAATTACCCGCTTACCCGCGCTCGCTGATCCCCATCTGCTCCATGATCGCGTCGAAATCTTCGAGTTTTGCGTATTCGATAATTACCCGGCCGCGACCGTTCTTATCTTCGATGGTCACCTTCATTCCGAGCGCCCTTTGCAGTCGCTCCTGAGCGTCGCGAACATTGGGATCGATTTGAATCTCAGGCGCCGGCTCCTTCTTGGCTTTGCGCTCAGGGTGAAGCAGGCCCTGGACATAGCTCTCGATTTGGCGAACAGAAAGCGAAAGTGAAACGGCTCGCTTCGCTGCTTTCTCTATCTCTTCAGCGTACTCGAAGGCCAGCAGCGCCCGCGCGTGTCCGAACGTGAGCTCGCCAGATTCAACCTGAGCCTGCACCGATGCGGGCAGCTTGAGCAACCGCAGAAAGTTTGCCACCGTCGCGCGGTCCTTGCCGGTGCGTTGCGCCATCTGCTCCTGGGTCATGTGGAACTCACGCGACAGACGCTCAAAGGCTCGCGCCTGCTCCATCGGATTAAGATCGGCCCGTTGCAGGTTTTCGACGATGGTGATCTCCATCGCCTGCTCGTCCGACACCTGGCGCAGGAGTGCAGGTATCGTTTTTTTGCCTGCCAGCTCTGAGGCTCTCCAGCGCCGCTCGCCCGCAATCAACTGGAATCTGCCGTTTGCCAGTGGGCGGACCAGGACCGGCTGGACGACGCCGTTGGCGGTAATGGAAGCGGCGAGCTCAGCGAGCAGTTCCTGGTTCATCTGGCCGCGCGTTTGAAAGGGGTTGCGGTCAATGAGTTCCATGGGGATTTCTCTTGGCCGCCCGCCTTCATTTTCAACGGCAGGTGTAGGGCCAAGGTGCGTACGCGGCAGCAGTGAGTCAAGCCCTTTACCCAGTGCGCGTCGTTTGGTGTCAATAGCTGCGGTGGTCATCGAATGTGTTCCTCTGAAATACCGCCCAGATGCGGCCAATGGACTTTCAATGTGATCAAGAGCAGGAAATCTCGTGCATCGAAGCGACCCGGGCCGGGATAGGAGCCGGGTGCCCCTAAGAGTATGGCCAGAAACGAACCTCGACCGCCGGCTTTACTGAGTTTGCAGTCTTTCGTTGCCGGCTGCGGGGAGCCTCAATATGGTTGCGAGCCATAAACTCGCCGGCAAGTTCGAAATATGCCTCGGTGCCGCGGGATTTGCCGTCGTAAAGCGCGACCGGTTTGCCGTGACTGGGTGCTTCGGCGAGCCGGATATTGCGCGGAATCACGGTTCTGTAGAGTCTGTCGCGGAAGTGTTCGCGAAGCGTCTCGGTGACCTGCTGGGCGAGATTGGTGCGGTCATCGTACATGGTGAGCAGAACGCCTTCGATCGTCAAATCCGGATTGAAAGCCTCGCGCACTCGCTCCAGCGTCGAAATCAGTTCCGAGACGCCTTCGAGAGCGAAATACTCCGCCTGCATCGGCACCATCAGGATCTCAGCTGCACATAACACGTTCAGAGTCAATAGATCGAGCGCGGGCGGACAGTCAAGCATGACAAGGTCATAGTTATCGCGGACGGGCTCCAGAGCTTCGCGGAGCCGGGTCGCGCGATTTTCCTGGCCTGCAAGCTCGATGTTGGCGCCCGTCAAGTTTTTTGACCCAGGCAGCAGCCACAGATTCTCTATATCCGTGGGCAAAATGACCTGATCGGCGGAGCTGTTGCCGACCAGGACGTCATAGATTGAATGGCGATTATCGTCGCGCTGGAAACCGAGGCCCGAGGAGGCGTTTGCCTGGGGATCGCAGTCGGCAAGAAGGATTTTAAGGCCCTCAATGGCGAGGCAAGCTGACAAATTGATTGCGGTCGTGGTCTTGCCCACTCCACCCTTTTGGTTCACCACGCCGAGAATCCTGCCCATGGCAATCAAGACTAACGGGAGGAGCAGAAAGAAGGTAGCCGATTTCGCTGTGGAGAACTCGAACAAGCTGTGGAAAGATCCCGAGCAATCTTTTGTGGGGTGGGTGCAATTGTTTCTGGGCCATAGACTTGCGGGCGGAGCGAGAATTGAAGGGGAGGTCGCGCGGCGGCGGGCGGAAAGTGGAAAACTCGGCTGTTTTCAGTGCGTAGCGTGATGTGGTCGGCAACTGAGAAATCGATTTTGGAATGATGGCAATGAAGGGAATTCCAGGAGCTTATTCGATGTGGAATAGCGTTGGTGGAGCGGAGGTGTTCCACGTGGAACAGAATAGCCGCTCAACCTTTTGCCATCTTTGTTCCACGTGAAACAATCATGCTCGACTGAGCGGCGGCCATCACATTCGCTATCCCCAGCCAGGGCTACCATCGACACGGCAACAAGGAGAGATGTGACCGTGAGTGTAGTGACCTCCATCGCGAACCGAATCGGCACCATCACCATGAATCATCGCCGCGTGAATCCCCTCAGTGGCAGCTTGATCAACGATATCTCCAACGCTATCGACGCGCTCGAGCGAGAAGATGTCCGCGTTGTGGTTCTCCGCGCCCCCAAAGGAGCACAGGTATTCTCCGCTGGCCACGACGTGAAAGAACTTCCCACCAACGGCCGCGACCCCCTCACCTACAACGACCCCCTACGCCAGCTCGTGCGCAAAATCGAGACCCTGTCCCTCCCGGTAATTGCAATGGTCGAAGGCTCGGTGTGGGGCGGGGCCTGTGAACTGGTCTTTGGCTGCGACCTGATCATCGCAGCGCGACACGCCACTTTTGCTATTACTCCCGCCAAGCTTGGTGTGCCTTACAACCTATATGGAACCCTCAACCTGGTCAAAGTCGCCGGGATCCACCTACTTAAGGAGATGCTCTTCACCGCCGAACCAGTTTCCGTCACCCGCCTCGAGGCCGCGGGCGTGGTTAATCACGTTGTCGGGGCGGTGGAGCTTGAGACCTTCACAATGAACCTGGCCTCACAGATAGCCAAGGCTTCGCCGCTCGTGCTGCGCGTTCTGAAAGAAGAAATGCGAGTGCTGGCCAATGCCCATCCCTTGAATCCCGAAACTTATGAAAGGCTCCAGGCCCTCCGCCGCCAGGTTTATGACAGCAACGATTACCAGGAAGGAATCCGGGCGTTTCTTCAGAAGCGCCAGCCCGAATTCAAGGGCAACTAGGTCAAGGTCCGCAATTATCGGCACCTATTGCATGCTGCGTGGCCCCGAAAGTTGGAAACCATGGACTTGCCGAACGCGTTCATCGGTCAAAAGAATCAACCATCTGAGGTTGAGTTAGCCGTTCACCTGGGTCCGTCGCGACCAGTATGGGACGAACTCCTGGTCTGGCTTGAATCGCGAGGCATTGCTCGCGGCGAATGGAAGTCCGTCTCTCCCAAATATGGCTGGGGCCTTCGACCGGCCCTTGGCAAGCGCACCATCCTCTACCTCAGCCCCTGCGAGAACTGCTTCCGAGTTTCCCTGGTTTTGGGCGACAAGGCACTGGCTGCAACCAGAGCCAGCGATCTGCCCAAGGCGCTGCTAAAAGAGATTGCCGCAGCCAAGCGATACGCTGAGGGAACCGGCGTGTACATCTTTGTTGGCAAATCGGCGGATCTCGCCGCGGTCAGAAAACTGGTTGAGATCAAGCTTGCGAACTGATCTTCTGGCTTAGCGCCAAGATTCTTGCATCGCTGCCAGTGAGCGGGGAATTGCCGCTCCATACGAATCCTGAACCTGCCGCAACCTGGAGTTCTTTCAAGCCGCTCTCCGTGGTCATCAACGCCAGCCATCCGCCCGGCGCAACCAACCTGACGGCCGAGGTCACTGCCGCAGCCATCTTGTCTACGGCTCGCAGGGTCACGCAATCGAATTGAGACTTCAATTCTTCGGCCCGGCCGGAGTGGACCCTGGCACTGAGACCGAGTACCCGAACTGCCTCCTGCAGGAATGCAGCCTTTTTGTTCTGCGACTCGGCGAGGGTCACGTGGATTTCAGGCCGGCATATGGCGATCGGAATTCCGGGCAGACCGGCGCCGGATCCGAAGTCCAGCAGGGTCGCAATCGCATTCGGCAATTTGACGCTAACTACAATTGATTCAATGATATGGCGCGACACGATTCCATCTTCGTTATGGATCGCAGTAAGGTTGACGCGAGTACTCCAGCGAAGAATAAGCGAAACATAGGAGCTCAAACGGCCAATTGCCTCATCATCCAACTGCGCCAGTCCCGCTGCGACCACGCCGTCTCTAATCCTGTCGCCTAATCCGTTGCTCATTTCACGATCACTGAATCCTGTGGACGCGGCGCCTGCCAAACGGTGGCTGCCTCAACGAACGATTTGAATATCGCAGTTGAGACCGCGCTCTCTGCCCGGGTCCGCTCTGGATGCCACTGCACAGCCAAAACAAAATGATCGGGCGAATCCAACTCCACAGCCTCAATCACGCCATCGCCCGGCGAGACCGCGGTAATGCGAAGCTTGTCACCAGGAATGCGAATTGCCTGGTGGTGGCTGGAATTCACCTGTGTCTCGAGAGTCGCACCCCCAGGCAGCAACGCCGCCAGCCGCGAGCCCTCCGCAATCTTCACGGGGTGTGCTTCAACCACGGTGCGTCCGGGACTATGGTTCACTTCAGTCTTCAAATCCGTAACCAGATCCTGGACGAGCGAACCGTTTCGCCAAACGTTGAGCGTCTGCGCGCCGTGGCATATGGCGAGGATTGGCTTCTTCAGATGGAAAGCGTTGTTGAGCAGAATCTCGTCCAACGCAGTGCGCGCGGCATCGACTGGGCCGCATTCTGGCTGAGGCTCCTCACCGTAGCGCCGGGGATCAACATCGTACCGGCTCCCGGGCAGAAGAATTCCTTGTACCCCCGCGAGCAGTTTCCCCACCTGTTCCTGAGCCTGGTTGATCTTGACCACTATCGCTGAAGCGCCGGCTGCTTCGAGCGCCTCAACGTACGCAGGCAGTGAGCGGCCGCTGTAATCACTGTCGCTACTCGGTTCGGGGATGGCAATGCGCACCGTCATCAACAATTCCAGTGTAAGGGAGATTTGAGCCAGCGCCTCATCGTCAGTGAATCAGTCCCTCGGTGTCGTCAACCAGCAACACGTCGTATTTCTTAATCATCAAACCGCGAGCGATTCGGGTTCAACGCGTTCACCGGCTACAAGCAACGCTTCAATTGCGCTTCTCAGCCTTGCGGTCAGCTCATCGGTCTGGCGCACGGTCATTCCCCTTGTGTCGATCGGCTCACCCACGCTCAGCGTCAACTCGCTCGGATAAAAGTGCCGCGTGTGGATGGGCAGCAAATCGTACACGCCGCTCAGCGCCACTGGAACCAGCGGCACCTGCGCGCGGATCGCGAGAAACGCCGCGCCGGAAAGGAATGCCTGTAACTGCCCATCGGGAGTCCGCGCTCCCTCAGGAAACACGAAGAGGGGCATGCCCGCGCGCAACGCCTTGACACCCGCGCCCAGGCTGGCCAGCGCAGCGTGCGCGTTGCCAACGTCGATGGGAATCTGTCCTGAGCGATCAAGGTACCAGCCGATGAAAGCAATCTTCCAGAGCTCCTTCTTGGCCAGAATCCTGAACTGGAAGGGCAAGGAAGAGAACACCACTGGCGTGTCCATGTACGAAGTGTGATTCGAGGCGTAAACGGCCACGGGATGCTTGCTGAGATTTTGAGCGCCGCGCACAGTAACCCGCGAACCTGAGACCCAGACGCACATCCGCGCCCAACTCTGCGCAATGCGGTGCTGGATTCGCCCGCTCTTTTCAAACAACGAAACCAGCAACGCAAGCGATCCCCAGAAGCCGGTCACGATGCTCAACGCCGGGGTCTGCACCAGGTCCGTCCGCCAGCGGTAGAACCGGGGCACGGGATTGGGCCGTCGCATTTTCATGGTTCCTGCCTCGCCGGCAACAGCAGCGATCGCGCTTCGCCCACCAGGTACACCGAGCCGGAGACGACAACCGGGCTGCCTGCCGCAAGCTCTTCCGCAATGTTCAGCGCTTCACTCACGCTGCCTGCCGCCCTGGCCTTTGTTCCAGTTGAGCGCGCAGCAGCAACAAGCTCGTCGATGCCGGCCGCGCGGCTGGAGTGAATCGGCGCTAGAATGACCTGCTCAAACAGCGGAAACAGGATCTGCGCCATCTCAGCGACAGGCTTGTCGCGCAGACAGCCGAAGACCAGCACCCCAAGGCTCTTTTCGCCGAGCAAAGTGCGCAGTCCTGCGCGCAGCGCCCACGCTCCGGCAGGGTTATGGGCTACATCCAGAATCCAATCAACTGCGCCGCTGCTCACACGCTCAAGCCGGCCCGGCCAGCGCGTCAGCCTAATGCCATCGGCAATCGCCGCCGGAGTCACCGGGAATCTGTGGCGCTCGGCGAGTTCTACCGCGGCAGCAATCGCCAGCGCCAGGTTCCGGTGCTGGTGCGCTCCTTTGAGCGGCGAGTCGATTTCAATTTGCGTGCCGAGGGCGTCAACTGTGTACGCATCCGATCCATCACCCAACCCCGGCATGTAGCGCGCGGCATTTATCCCGCGAACATTCAGCTCGGTTGCCACCTCGCCCAGTACCTGGTTTGCTTCAGGATGCTGAGGCAGCGTAATCAGGGTGCCGTTCCGCCGCAGGATTCCTGCCTTTTCGCTGGTAATGGCGCTGATGGTCGGCCCCAACCACTCCATGTGATCGAGTGAAATGTCGGTGACGACCGAGAACAGCGGATCGACAACATTGGTTGCATCGAGCCGGCCGCCCATCCCCACCTCAAGCACTGCAATCTGAGCTCCAGTCTCAGCGAAGTAAAGGAAGGCCTGCGCGGTCAGGATTTCAAAATAACTAGGGAGTTGCGGCAAGCGCCCGGCGAGCACAAGCTGCTGGCCGGCGTCGTGGGCATGAAAGAAATGGCGCGCAAAATCGTGGTCTGGAATCTCCATCCGGTCAATCCGGATGCGCTCATTCGCGCGCTCCAGATGCGGTGACGTGAAGAGGCCGGTTCGCACTCCCGCTGCGCTCAGAATTGACGCGAGCGTGGCTGCCGTCGACCCCTTTCCATTAGTTCCGGCAATCAAAACTGCGGGGAACTTGTGTTGCGGATTACCCAACTCAGCCAGCAACACCCCGATCTCATCGAGCGAGAACTTTCTGCGCGGCTGCCCGGCCTTTTGATAGAGCTCGGGCGTCATGGTGTTGAGTTGTTCGATGGCCGCGGCGTAAGACATGAAGCTTAAGTATAAAATCCGCGGCAGGTCCGGTTCGGCGCCGCACTGATTCACCGCTCTGTTTAATCGATTCCCGTCCCACAGCCTTGGTGCGGGGTACGAGCTCTCTCTCCGCCTGATTTTGTCTAACGTCAACTTCCAAATTGGCGACACCCGCGATCCCGACTACAGCGCTCCGACTGCTCCCTCAATTCGCTGTCATCCTGACACTGAGCGCAGCGAAGCAGAAGGATCCGCGGTTGCTTCTTCTCACCTGGAATCCCGCCAATGCTTCCGACTTGGCGACGACACAACCGGAACGCGGAACTCACGCGGCCGCAACGAGCAGCTGACGAAGTGGGAGGTTGAAGGGGACACCGGAGCTAGTTTGCTGAAGGCTTATCAAGATGGTTAATCACTATGACCTCCAGCGGAGATCTCTTCCTGACCAACTTGAACCCCAGCGACTGAACCGCAACAAAGTACGCGGTGGCCCGGTCCATGTCGTCGGGACCTTGCCTTTCGTAAAACGTATTCGTGGGAATCTTCAGCACCAGGTTGAACCGTCCTGTCAGCCCGGTTTCGTCCACAATCTGGCGATCCTGAATGAAATTCATCAAGATATCGGCGAGCTCAGGCATAGTGTAGTTAATAAACTGCACAGCTGTGTGGCCGTCCGCTCCGTCAGTTACGTAGATATTCCCGCGGCTCGTGGCGCCTGGCGGATTGCCAGCGGTCACTTCTGGGGGGCTCTTCACCGCAGTCAGTGCGTATACCGGAAACTCCCTCTGCGCCACTTGCACCTCAAGACCGAACCGGTCCGCGAGCAGCTTTCTAACCATCGACCGCTTCTGGTCGTCGCTTGGCTGGCCTGGGGTATCGGTTTCCGCGGCAATGTCGAACTTGTCCTCATTGATCCAGGATGGCCCGCCGTCGACCTGGCGATCACGCACCTTATAAGCGAACTTGATGAGGTCGGTGACCGACGCATTTTCTGCTTTAAAACGCAGAGCTTTAAAGCCGCAGGACCACCCCTTATCGTCTCCGCGGCTCGGCTTGATCGTCGCCACTTCAAACACTGGGTCCGCGGTCGCGGCCATGGGTGGTATTAGTGCCGGTCCGCTATAAATCCACAACGTTTCCGGGGTCGCAAGAACGAGCGTCAGCGGATAGCTCTGGGCATCCTGCATCCAGACTCCCGTGATCGACTTGTTGTCCGCGCTCAACTTGCCTCGATAAGTGATGTCCGCAATCGTAACGTTCAATTCCGGCGGCAAGAACGTGACCGAAAAAAGTGGAATACCGGATGGTCCGCGATCGATGAGGGTGAGCGTCCCACGCTGCGACCCGTTGCCGTCAGGCTTCGCAAACTTGAGAACGACGCGTTCGCTCTCCTTGGTGGAAAGCGTTCCCTGCCATGTGCCGGCGATTGTCTGCCCATGGAGCGCATTGCAATTCGAGCAGGCAAAGCCAGCCACGCAAAGGAACATGGCTTTGAGGGAAAGCCTGATTAGCGCCATGGCGAATTGACGTAGACGCTTCGCGCTTCGCTCGGAGAATTTGTACGGTCTCTGGTCACCAATACGTTTGTTTTGAGCGGATGACCGCCAACTCGGAAATTACGAACCAATCAATCGCCCCGCATGTGTCCGGCGTAAACGATGCTGGGTCTTCACAAAAACTAACGGTGGCGGGATTTCTGTGCCGGGACGCAATCTCAATGCGTTCTAGTTTGCCGACGGCGCCTCGGCGTGATCAATCACCAGCGCCTGCACGTTGCCGCGCGTGGCTTCAAGTTCGAGGCCAAGCTGCTCTTTGATCGCCGTGAAAAATGGCGGAGACTGGGCGTCTTGCGGCGCTACCGGCACCTCGCCCCCGAACTGCGTTTCATCCGGCGCCCAATCCAGATCGAAGTCATATCTTCCGCTCAGGCTTGTACTGTCGACCACCGGTCTGTCGAGCAGTGCCCGCTGCAATAACGATGCAAAATCATTCATGGTTGCATTCCGAGCGGGCAGATGGATCCGTTGCGGATAGACCGTGGAGACTAATTGCGCGGGCTCATCCGGCGCAGCAGTGCTCTCCTTCAGCTTCGATCCGGCCTTGGTGACTTGAAGCCGGTAAATTGAGAACTCCTTTTCTTCCCGATGAAAGCTCAGCTTGAAACGCTCGGTCAGCAGCGTGCGCAGCATCGCCATCTGTTCGTCATGACTCGGGCGTGTCTCGCCAGGAGTGAGCGCAACAATGTCGAAGTGGTCTGAATCAACCGACGCGGGTCCACCTGAAATCACCTTGGGGCTGAGGTTGTAGGCAGCGGCCACCAGCAGCTTGAGTGTGTACGACTTCACCACGAATCGGTTTGTCCCCTGCATGGTGATGTATCGGCCCTTCTGGTCGAGCGAAGCCGGCTTGATTGTGGCCACTTCAAACGACTTCGCATCGCGCTGTGTACTTGCCGGCGCCTGGGCAAAACATCCACTCGCACTCAGCGCCATGCAAACCAGAAAAGTAGCCCTCTCCATCGCACCCCCACCCGTCGCCTTCTTCTTTCATACATATATTTTTCTTTAGTAATTTCCGTACCGTTTCCAGCCAAGCCGGGCACCACTATTAACGCACAAACATTGCGTCCAGCACACCAAAACGCATCTTCGCCAGCTCTTCGTAAAACACTTCAACCTGTGAATCTCACGCCCGCTCCAACCTTCTCTCACCAATACTCTTTGACGACCGATTCACACAATCCTCTGCATATCCACACCATGTTTTGAATGGCCTGTGGGAGAGGTGGGAAACACATGCCGTTACACACCCCCTTCCGCCCACTTTTGCAAATCTCCTCATTTCCTCAGGCACGATTTAGAAAACTCCGCCACCTCGCAAACACTGCGCCCTCGTGAACTTTGCGCGTATTCCTACTTTTCCTCCTCGCCTACGGGTACTCCTAAGTTTTTTCTAATCTCTTAGAACCGAAATGCACACCCGTCGCGCATTGCCTGCCAGTCTCAAAAACTGCCGTGCCTCAGCTGCAGCGGGCTTTCTGCTTCGCCTCAAAAAACAACTGACGCCGCAGCCAGCCACGGTCGCGCCCCGAAAATCAGAGTTATATCCCGGTTTTCCACGTTCAGGCAAACAAAAACCTGACTACAATCAAGACGAAGAAAAGACAGCCGTTTCCCGCTTGCCGCGCGGTGTTGTAGAGTTGTGGCGAGAGCGCAGAACGGTTTCTGGAGCAGAGCTTGGCCATGCCAACTGTTGAAACGGACCTCGAGAAGCCGGCTGCGCAGGGGGCAGCGATGGAGATAACCGTAAGCCGCCAGGATCTGGTGAAGGAATTAACGGCTACGCAGAGCGTAGTGGAACGCAAGACAACGATCCCCATTCTCTCCAATTTTCTGATCGAAGCCGAGGGCGAGCTGTTGAATATAACGGCCACCGACCTCGACCAGGCCATCCGCACCAGTGCTCCCGTGAAGGTCAAGAAGCCGGGTTCGTGCACCATTCCCGCGCGCAAACTCTACGACTACATCAAGCTGCTGCCCGACGGCGAAATCTCAATCAAGCTGCTTGAGAATCACTGGGTGCAGATTCGCAGCGGCCGCTCCAACACCAAGATCGTCGGCATGGCGCGGGCCAACTATCCCCAAGTGCCCGAGTTTCCCTCGATTGCCGCCACCAGCATTCCCACAGTCACACTCAAGACGCTGATCGCCCGCACCATCTTCGCCATCTCCAACGAGGAATCGCGCTACACGCTCAACGGTGCGCTCCTCATCCTCAAGGCCGAGTCCCTGGCCATGGTCGCCACCGACGGGCACCGGCTGTCGCTTGTCGAAAAGCCCAACGAGGTGCTCGAGGGCATCAGCGGCGAAAAGCGCGTGCTGATTCCGCGCAAGGCTTTGCAGGAGCTGCAAGGGCTTCTCTCGAACACTGAAGCTGAAAAGATCGACTTCGCCGACGATGAGCACACCCTTTTCTTCAGGGTTGGCCACCGTACGCTCAGCACCCGCAAGCTTTCTGGCCAGTTCCCCAACTTTGAGGCTGTGATGCCCCGCGACAATACCAAGTTCGCGGTGGTTCGCTCCACCGAGCTCTCCAGCGCCATCCAGCGCGTGGCCCAGTTTGCCGACGAGCGCTCCGGAGCCATCCGCCTGCGCCTCGACAGCAACGAGCTTAAGATCAGCGCCAACTCTGCCGAGGCCGGCGAATCTGAGGACACCATCGATACGCCCTACTCGTCTGACCCGATCATGGTCGGGTTCAACTCGGTCTACATCCTCGACTTCCTGAAGGCGCTCAACAATGAGGGCGAGGTGCGGCTTGAGTTCAAAGACTCGCAGTCTGCGGGCCAGATGCGGCCCGAGGACCCTGAGGCCGAGTACAAGTACCGCTACGTGTTGATGCCAATGCGGATCTGAGTACCCGCCCTGAAAACCCTGCCAAACACGCTCCAGGCTTCGAGTGAAACTCCGGTTGTCTGTTTACTACTTATACACCCCAATTTGTCGCTTTAACCACTCCATCTGGCGTCTTAAACACTCGAGTGGCCGCTTTGAGGCGTTTTTCGACCAGATCTGGCCCTAATCTCCAACCACAGGACATGGTATTCATCTTTTGCTTATGTTATTTTTTTCTTTACACCAAGCGGTGGAAATTCCATACTCTTTCGTACGTTGCAGAACTGGGAACTATTGGAGTCCTGGACGGCAAACGTAGTCGTCTACGTCGTTTATCTAATTTTGCCCGGTGTTTAGTTAATCGTTAACGGGGCGGATTCAAGCAGAGGGCCAGTTTCGTGATGCGTTAGGGAAACTCGCGAAGCCAGGCCACAAAAACTGTCCTCAATTGCAGGGGTAAAGAGACTCGAATCCTGCATGCACGTTGAAGAAGAAATAGAAAAATCCGTCGGCGCCGCCGTTTCAGTCAGAAGAAACGAGTGCGGCCTTATCCAATTTGGAGGCAAAACATGCAAAGTCTGATAACGAGAATACTCAGCGCAAGAAAGTCCCTGGCTGTTCTGATCCTGTTTCTCTCCGCGTTGTCGGTGTTGAGAGCCCAGGAATATGCATCTATCACCGGAGTGGTCACCGATTCCTCTGGCGCAGTGATACCTGGCGTTACTGTGACCCTCGAAAACACCCTCAACGGCGTGAAGTACACCGCCGTCACCAATGCGATAGGGTCTTATACGTTCAGCGAGCTCAAACCGGGTCCGGGGTACAAAATCAGCTTCATGCACGAGGGCTTCAAACCCACCGACATCACTGGTATGTACCTGAACGTCGACACCACCAGAACTCAGAACGCGATTATGAGCGTGGGCACGACCTCGCAGACGGTGGAAGTATCGGCATCGTCACAGACTGAAACGCTGGACACGACCGATGCGACCATCGGCAACAACTACCAGGTTCAGTTTATGAACGATCTGCCGATCGAGGACAGGAGCAATCCCTCGGCGCTCTTCTATATGCAGCCGGGCGTGACCCTCCAGGGTTCAGTAACCGGCGCCCGCACCGACCAAAGCAGCGTGACGCTCGACGGCGTTGACGTCAACGACAACATGACCGGCTGCTTCGGCTGCATCGTGGCCAACGCTCCGGTGGATTCAGTGCAGGAACTTCGCGGCGTGACAGCCGGTCCGCTTTCGAGCTCCGGCGAAGGCGGCGGCGGCCAGTATGAGATGGTCACCAAGAGCGGCACCAATCACTTCCACGGCGATGTGAACGAGTATCACCGCGACACTGACACGGAGGCCAACGCCTGGTTCAACAACAACTCCGGCGTGCCGCGGCCACCGCTCATCCGCAACCAGTTTGGCGCGGCCATTGGCGGGCCGATCTGGAGAAACAAGGCGTTCTTCTTCTTCGACTGGAACAGCCGTCGCGACACGCTCTCAAGCCTGGTGGATCAGACTGTGCCGATGGATTCGTACCGGAACGGCAGCGTTTCCTACATCAACTCCTCGGGTACCATCGAGACGCTGACGCCGGCACAGGTGGCGAGCTACGATCCCCAGGGTGTTGGCTACAACCCGGATATCCTCGCTGTCTATTCCAAGCGCTATCCCGAAGCCAACGACTTTTCAGGAGACGCCGGAGACCTTATCAACACAGCCGGTTTTCGTTTCAACGCACCGTTTCCGTATGTCGAAAATGACTACACGCAGAGAGTCGATTACACCATCAACGACAAGATGAAGGTATTCGGGCGCGGCACGTTTACCAGGACCACGGGAACTGAGAGCGCGATCCAATTCCCGGGCGACCCGCTGACTCATCCTTTTCTGGATCAGAGCTACACCTGGGTTGCGGGACATACCTGGACTATCAGCCAAAACAAGGTGAACCAGGCTGAATACGGCGAAGCATTCGAGAGCTACAACTGGCCTGACACCTACAATCCGACCGGCATCACGCAATGGGAAGATTGGGGCGGGAACGGCACCGGAGGGTCAATTATGACTCCTCCATATTCAGGCGCCAGCAATGCCCAGGGCAGGAGTTTTCCCATTCCGTTTGTGAAAGACGACTTCAGTTGGGAAAAGGGCAAGCATGGCATCACTTTTGGCGGGACGTTCAAGTGGGAAACCCCTGACGGCTACGACATTCTCGATTACAACGGACCGGGAATCGGCCTGGGCGGAAATATCTATAGCCTGAGCACGCCCGCACCGGACCCGCTGCGGCCTGCTGATCTGAACTCCAGCTCGCAGGATACTTCGTTCTACGACCAGGCATTTACGCTAGCCCTGGGCCGGCTCGCATCCTCCGGCGCGACCTTCAACTACGGCGCCACAGGCAATATTCTGCCCCAGGGTACGGGGTCAGTTGCCAAAGACCGCTATTACGAGACAGAAGTGTATGTCGGCGATACCTGGAAGCTAAGCCCTGATTGGACGATCAGCTACGGACTTCGCTGGCAGAATTACACCGTGCCCTATGACGTACAGGGCATTGAGTCAGTGCCGAATATGAACTTCAACCAGCTCTTCGGAGCGCGGCAGGCACAGAGCGCGTCGGGCGCATTCGGCAACACGGCAGTCCCGTTTGTTTCTTACGTGCTTGGCGGAAAGGTAAACCATGGCCCCGGCTATTTCAAACCGGTGAACCACAACTATGCTCCGCGTTTTGCCTTTACCTACAGCCCCAAATTTGACAAATTGACCGTAGTCAATGGCGGCATCGGTATTATCTACGACCACACCGTGGTGAATTCGGTGCTCTACCAGGCGGAGCAATTCTCCTACTTGTTTGAATCGAACGCGAACAACCCGTACGGGACGCCGGGCAATCCGGTGGCCTCGCTGATGAACGATCCCAGATTCAGCGGGCTAAGCAATCCTCCACCGCCGCCTTCTGCGCCGGCAGCAATCAGCGCTCCCTATACTCCTTTTGTGCAAGGCTCGGGAGCAAGCGCAGTTCCGTATGGCCTGATCAATGGCGGGGCGTTCAACGAAGGCATCGACAACAACCTGAAGACGCCGTATTCGATCCAGTACAACTTTGGTTTCCAGCACGAGTTTCCGCAGGGCTACATTCTGAAACTGAGCTACGTGGGACGCGGGGGCCGGCGGCTGCTGGGCCAGGCAGATGCTAACCAACTCATCGATTTTCCAGATTCCATCGGAAACTCGGGACAGATGATGTCTACTGCCTTTGCGAACATGGAGATGCAGGTGCGGTCCGGCGCTACGGGCTCCGCTATCACGCCACAACCCTGGTTCGAAAACATGATTCCGTCTGGCACCGGAGTCAATTATGGCTTTGCCAGCAACACCGATCTGGTGGCCGAGGGATTTGCACCGCTTCCGTATCGCGGCGATTTCGCAGATACCATCCAGGCGCTTGCGGCGTACCAGTTGATCCCGCCGAACGTCGGCATGGGATCGCAATACTCCGAATTCACCTATTACACCAACAAGGGATTCTCCAGCTACAACGGGATGCTGGTGACCCTGCATAAGAACGCGGGCTATGGATTGCAATTTGACCTTAACTACACCTGGTCGCACTCCATCGACAACACGTCGTTAATTGCCAACCAGATTGCGTTTGGCGGGTACGGATTCATCTGCGACGTGGTGAGACCGCGCGAATGCCGTGGCAACTCCGACTTCGACGTGGCCAATTACTTCAACGGCAATTTCATCTATGAACTGCCCTTCGGCCGCGGAAAGCAATTAGGCGCCAACATGCCCTTCTGGCTTAACGAAGTTGTGGGTGGGTGGGAGATCAGCGGACTCCCCAGTTGGCATACCGGCAACGCCTACCAGGCGTTTGCCAATGCGTTTGTAGCCGGATACGCGAACGATGCGCCCGCCATCCTGACCGAGCCGGCCGGGATATTGAAGGCGCACATCCACGGTGGCGAAGGCCAGCGGGTAAACATCTACTCCGACCCGGCCCAGGCTCTGGCCGCCTTCCATGGGCCGGTAGGCTTCCAGATTGGCTCGCGCAACATCTTGCGCGGACCGGGATGGTTCAATATGGATCTGGGCGCAGGCAAGACCTTCCCGATTTATGAGGACAAGGTCAATCTGAAATTCCGTGCGGATGCCTTCAACGCGACCAACCACCCCAGCTTCAACACGCCATGCAACGACATCACCGAAGCGACCTGCTATCCATTTGGCAATGTCACCAGCACGGTTAGCGGCGCGCGCGTTCTGCAGGGCGCGCTCCGCCTTGAGTTCTAACCCGCCGCCAGACTCACGGCATCAACCAGGAACCCCGGTCGACTGACCGGGGTTTTTGTTGTTGCAATAAGAGATTTTCCAATATACTCTTTTTCAACCGGACAAGGTTTCGAAGATCCGGACCGCAGCTCTCGTCGAGACGGGAGCGCGGCGTACTTTAGCTTCCCCTTTTTCGTATTTTCCTTGTTCGCCACGGTAGAAAGTTTCCAACCAGAGTGAGCGAGCGCAATCGCACCCTCCCTTTTAGGGTCGCAAGTTAGTTATCTGCTCCCAGGTAGAAGCTGTTGATTGCGATGGTCTGCCACCGAGCAGGATCAATTCACCGGTCGGCAATTAGTTTCGCAGGTCCACAAGAAGGCGCCCAATTTAAATGCCTGCTCAGCCTCATTCGTTCCAGGAGGCTGCGGAGGCGTTTTTAAGCCATTTGGCTTTATCCCATTGGAGGCATTCAATGCAAAGCAAAAAGGTGCTCAATTCTTTTGTTTGGCTGTCAGTGTTTTTCCTGCTCTTCCTGACCGCCGGAAAAACCATCCATTCCCAGGTAACTTCCGCCACGATTCACGGCACCGTGACCGACGCCAGCGGAGCGGTTGTGCCCGATGCCAAGGTGACGGTCACCAACACGGCCACCAATATCTCCACGGTCACAACGACCAACAAAAACGGCTATTTCGAGCAGCCGGCGTTGCAGGTCGGAGCCTATCAACTGTCGGTTGAGTCGGCGAACTACCAGAAATTCACCGAGACTGGCATCCAGCTTGCCGCCAATGAAAATCGCGAGATCAACGCCAAGTTGAGCATCGGACCCTCGCAGACGACGGTGACTGTAAGTGCCTCGTCAGTGCAGGTGGAGACCTCGAATACTCAGCTCGAACAAACGGTTCAAGCATCGCAGATCGATTCGCTGCCTCTGTTTGGCCGCGATGCCGCATCGCTCGAGAAACTGGCGCCCGGCGTGGTTGAGTCCTCTGACCGCTTCGGTTCCTACTCCCTCAACGGCAGCCAGACCACCAGCAATTCGTTCCAGCTCGAGGGCATTGATAACAACGACGGCCCGCTGCAGGATGAAGGCCTGGTCATTAATCCCGACGCGCTGCAGGAAGAGAACGTCATCGCCAGCACCATCAATCCTGAGTTCTCGCGCAATGGCGGCGCGGTCATCAACCAGGTCATCAAGTCCGGCACAAATCAGCTCCACGGAAGCGGATTTGAATATTATCGCGACACGTTCATGAACCTGGGCGGCTACTTCGCGCAGGACCACGAACGGCCTCCGTTCCACCAGAATCTCTACGGTGGCACCCTGGGCGGACCGATCATCAAGAATCGCTTCTTCGGGTTTATGGCCTACCAGGGATATCGCAACCGCACCGGTGGAGTCAGTGAGTCGGCCGTCTTCCCAAGCACATTTACTTCCGCAGGCAACTTCGGTGGCGCAGCCTCAAGCAATCCGATCCCCTTTAACATTGTTGCTGGAGCCGGTTCGCCGAACGCCGGGCAAACGTGCGGTCCCAGCTCCGCAACTTTGAATACATGGGCCACGTGCTTCCCGACCGGACCGGTGACCATCAACCCAAGTAGCTTTAATTCCATCGCAACCACGCTGATCAATAAGTTTGTGCCTCCGGCCAACGCAGGTACGGCAGCGGCGCCGCTTTACAACTTCGTAACGGCAAATACCGGTGCGGGCGATCAGGGCGTGCTGCGCGCCGATTACCACATCAGCGATAAGGACGCCGTGTACGCGACGGGCACCTTCCAGTCGAGTCCGTCTATGGACACACTCCCCTTCGGCGGCTCAAACCTGCCCGGCTTCCCGATGGTCAGCGCGGAGCACTTCAAGCTCTTTTCGGCGCAGGAAACCCACACCTTCAGCGCCAAGACTCTGAACGTTTTGCGAGCCGGCTATTTCCGCTTCAACTTTGCGGCCGTTGAGCCTGCGGTTCCCGTTGCTCCCTCCACCTACGGCTTCGCCATCAACCCGCAATCGAGCGGCGAAGGCCTGCCCGTTATGGGTGTGCAGGGATATTTCACCCTCGGCTTCAGCAACGACGGACCGCAGCCCCGCAAAGACACCAACCTGACGTACAGCGACAACCTGAGCCACATCTTTGGCAACCACGAGCTAAAGATGGGCGGGAACGTTGAAATGTTCCGCGTCAGCAATCCTTTCTACGCGCAGAACAATGGCAGCTACAGCTTCGCCGGAAGCGGTCCTTACAGCTCTGGCGTGCCTGCGGCCGACTTTCTGCTCGGCATTCCAGACAGTTACGGGCAAACTTCAGGCGGATTTATTGACGCGATCGCATGGGAAGATTATGCCTTCGCGCAGGATAGCTGGCACGCCACGTCTGACTTGACTGTCAACTACGGCCTCGCGTGGGACGCCGAGACACCCAACATCAACACGCAGTTTGACGGCGAGGGCGTTACCTGCTTCGCGCTGAGCACCCAGACCTCCATGGTGCATCCCGGCGGCTTCCCAGGCCTCACCTGGCCCGGCGACCCAGGCTGCAACAGGTCAGCCGGCGCGACGCCGCATTATGCCCACTTTGGGCCGCGCTTGGGATTTGCATGGTCGCCCAGCAGCGGACCTTCGGCGTTGATCGGCGAACAGGGCTCACACAAATTCTCGATCCGTGGCGGCGTAGGCCTCTATTACAACCGCGACCAGGAAGAAGGACAGTTGCAGAACCTGGGCGACCTTCCCAACTTCCTTGCCACTACGGGAGCAACGGAAGTTGGTTGCCCCAACGGCAACCCGTGCAGTCCGGCTTTTGCCAATCCGTTTATCGACGTGGCTACCGGCACAGCGGCAAACAATCCGTTTCCGTATACGCCTCCCGCTGCGGGTGCAGCGCTCAATTGGGGTGAGTATGTGTACCAGGACATCAGCGAAATCGCACACAACTATTCCGCTCCGTACATTTACAACTTCAACCTGAACCTTCAGCGCGAACTTCCCGGCGCCATGATCTTGCAAGTGGGTTATGTGGGTTCGGTGGGTCACAAGCTGGCCACTCAATTTGAAGCAGACCCGATCACGCCGGCTGGTCACGCAGCATGCCTTGCCAATCCAACCTGCATCGCATACAGCGCCTACCAGCACATCTACTTCCCGCAGGATGCCGCGCAGCCAGCCACAACCAATGGCTCGCCGGACTTTATCAGCGTGGGCACGCTCGATACCGAAGGCTCATCCAACTACAACTCGCTGCAGATAAGCCTGAACAAGAACCCCACTCACGGTTTGACGTTCACCATGGCTTATACCTACAGCCACGCCCTCGATAACGCGTCGGGACTGGAGAGCTCAGGATTCTTTACCAGGAGCATGAACAATGTTCCCGGCTTCCAGTACCTGAACTATGGCGACTCCGACTATGACGCACGGCAGCGGTTTGTGTCGTCGTACGACTACAAGATCCCGCTGTTCACCGCCATGAGAGAGAACTCGATCGTCAACGAGGCGCTGGGTGAGTGGCACTTTGCAGGATTCACGGTTCTGCAAAGCGGCTTCCCGGTGCTCATCACCGACGGAGGCATTCACAACTCGCTGTGGTGCGATGCTTACAGCTATTACGGCTGCGCCGAAGTTCCAGAAACATCGAGCTTCAGCATCGGCACCTACAATCCGCGGTCGTTGGATTCAAATGGCCTGAACCAGGGCTTCAATCCCAGCTCGTTCTCGCAGGAACCGATTGGCACCTTCGGCAATGTGAAGCGTAACTTCTTCCACGGGCCGGGCTACAACTACACCGATATGAGCCTGTTTAAGAACCTCCCGCTGGGCCGCGAAACGAACCGCGCGGTGCAGCTCATGATTCAGGCCCAGAATGTCTTCAACCACGCCAACTTCTCCAACCCCGACGGCAACTACACCGACGGACCGTATTTCGGAACCATCAGCTCGGTGAAGAGTTCGGCAGACTACAACGGCGACCCGGCGCCCGGCCGGACCGTCCAGTTGGTAGGAAGAGTCACCTTCTAGACAGCACCATCAATCAAACAAACAAAAGCCTCGGAGTTTCCTCCGGGGCTTTCGTTTTGCATTCATCGAATCTGCAATATTCCGATCAGCAGTTTTGTGTCGCGGCTGGGTCCGGTAGCACGGGCTTCATAAAATCCAGCGCCCTCACCAGGTAAGCCTTCAGATCCTTGCGGTGCACTACCGCATCGAGAAATCCTTTATCGAGCAGGAACTCGGCGCGCTGGAATCCTTCAGGCAGTTTCTGGCGGATGGTCTGCTCGATGACGCGCGGGCCGGCGAAGCCAATCAACGCACCCGGCTCTGCGATGTTCAAATCGCCGAGCATGGCAAAGCTGGCCGTTACTCCGCCGGTGGTTGGATCGGCGAGCACGCAGATGTACGGCACTTTCGCGTCGTCGAGCAGCGCCAGCGAGGTAGAAATCTTGGCCATCTGCATGAGGCTGACTATGCCTTCCTGCATGCGGGCGCCGCCCGACACTGAAACAATGATCAACGGCTTGCGGCTCTCACGCGCGCGGTCCACGGCGCGCGCAATTGTCTCGCCAACGACTGCGCCCATCGAACCGCCGGCAAACGCATATTCCATTGAGCATAAAACCACCGGATGGGGACCGAGCAGGCCTACGGCGCTGAGGATTGCATCGTTGAGTCCGGTCTGCTCCCGCGCCGCGCGCAAACGCTGCTTGTAGGGCTTCACATCGGTGAAACTCAAGGGATCGGTCGACTTCAGCCCAGTGTCGAACAGTTCGTATCCAGGCTCGAGAAGCTGATCGACGCGTGCCCGCGCGCTCAGCTTGAAGTGGTGCTGGCACTTGGAACAAACATTCAGATTCGCCTCAAGGTCGGCCTTGAAGATAGTGGCGCGGCAGCCAGGGCACTTGATCCAAAGACCTTCGGTGCGCACGTTCCGGGCCGCGCCCTCCCCGTTGTTTTGAGGTCCGGGCTCGGGTTCGAACTCACCGTCTTCGCGCTTGAACCACGACATACCGAACCCAATTGTAAATGGAGGGCGCCTCGTCTCGCAGGGGCGAAACGAAAAGCTGCTGAAACCCCAACCCCGGGCACAAACCACCTCTTCAAACAAAGAATTGGCTATTGCGTTTCCGGTCCATTTCGTTATAAGGAAAGAATGCTTACCGGGCTCGGTGAGGTATTTGAATCCCTTTATGCAGGAGGGTCCGATGTTTGAGATATCGCGGACGGTCATATCGATGAGCACGGCAGGCGTGCTGGTAATCGCGGCCGGCATCGTGGCGCGCCGTCATGATTTGAAGGGCGCCTCATTGCCCGATCGTGCCATTGGACTGGGGCGGATTTTTGTTGCGGCGTCTCTGGCCACCTTCGGCGCGTTGCACATGTCAGCGGCACGCGGCCTCATGACGATGGTTCCCAAATACATGCCGCTGCCATTGTTCTGGGTTTACCTGGTTGGCTTCGCGCTCATCGCTACGGCGCTGAGCCTCATCTTCGATCGTTTCGTGCGCTGGTCGGGCCTGTTGTGCGGCTGCATGTTTCTAATGTTTGTCGCGATGATGGATCTTCCCGCCATCGCCACGATGTTTCATGATCGCTTTGGCGCCGCGCTCTTCGTACGCGAAATCTCATTCGGGTGCGGTTTGATCGCACTCGGTGTCAGCATGGGCGCACCAACTCGAGGTAAATCGCGTGCAGTCGACATCTGCCGCATCGTCTTCGCACTGGTTGCGGTTTTCTACGGCGTTGAAACCGTCCTGCATCCGGAGTACTTGCCCGGCGTGCCGCTCGAGAAAGTCACACCCGCATGGGAGCCGGCAGTGCGCCTGTGGGGATATGCAATCGGCGCATTCCTGCTGGTGTGCGGCGTGTTGCTTCTTATCAATGGATGGGCAAAGAAGGCAGGCGCGTGGCTCGGCATCGCCATCGCTATCGCGGTAATCGTGGTCTACCTGCCAATGCTGGGGCCGGCTCACGGAACCGACCAGGTTGTGGAGGCCATCGACTACATTTTCGATACGCTGCTATTCGCCGGGACGGCGCTCATTCTTGCCGAGGCGATAGGCCGCGTGCAGCCGGAATAGTCACTGCCCGGACCCTTCAGGCGCGCCGCGCAGATACGCATCGTCGCCGTCAATCCAGTCCTGCCGCGGCGGATTGAAAATGTCGAGCGCCACTGAATCCTCGAGCGCAAAAACCTCGTGCGGGGCGTTCGGAGGTATGCAGAGAACGTCACCCTCGCGCACTATCGTTTCGCCTTCTTCGAGCACGAACTTGAGCGCGCCCTGCAACACGTGGCTTATCTGCTCGTGGAAGTGCTGATGCATGGGAACGTGCGCGCCATTCTTCAACACAATGCGCGCCAGCATGGTCTTAACGCCCGTCAAATACTGCCGGCTTACCAGGGGATTCATTGCTTCGGGCTGAATATCTGCCCATCGATAATGTCTGCTCTTGGCCACTGCTCTTTCGACCTCCCGTTTTCGTCTCGCGTAATCCGGCGGGGGTCCCGGATGAACGCGTCTATTCGCGAATTCTCAATCTCGAATCAGTATTCGATGCCGCGCTGCGCCAGGATTCCCTTCTGGTACGCGTGTTTCACTTCGCGCATTTCAGTCACCGTGTCGGCCAGCTCCACCAGCAGCGGATGAGCATTGCGTCCGGTCAGAATCACGTGCACCATCTCCGGCTTGTTCTTCAGCGTCTCGGCTACCTGCGCAGCGTCGAGCATGCCGTAGCCAATGGCGTAGTTGATCTCGTCCAGCACTACCATGTCCCACTCGCCCGATTCAATAGCTTCGCGCGCCTCGGCCCATGCCGCTTCAACCAGCCTGATGTCTTCAGGGTCGGTCTCCGCGCCGCCGACTTTCACAAACCCGCGCCCCATCTGCTTCATTTGAAAGTTTTGGCCAAAGGCTTGAACCGCGTCGAGCTCGCCGTAATGCCACGAGCCTTTAAGAAACTGCAGCACCAGCACGCGCATGCCATTGCCGGCTGCGCGCAGCGCGGTGCCCAGCGCGGCCGTCGTCTTGCCTTTGCCGGGGCCGGTGTTGATGAGGATCAGTCCGCGACGCGTGTCAGTCATAACTCAGTGCACGGTGGACGGTGAACGGTCGACGGTGAGCAGCTCATGCGCCTTCGTCCAATGCATTTGTAATTATCACCGACCCGCACGCATGCATTGAAAAATCCTGTTTTGCAATTCGGTTTTCGCCTTACAAGATGAATGCGTTCAGCACGACTGCTGTCCACTGTTCACCGTTCACTGATCACTGCCGGTGATACGGGTGGCCGGCCAGGATTGTGAACGCGCGGTAGATCTGCTCGGCGATCACCAGCCGGGCCAGCGCATGAGCCAGAGTCATGGGGCCCAGAGAAAGCAGCAGCGTTGCGCTCTTACGGGCGTCTTCCGACCACCCATCCGCAGGACCGACGGCAAACACCAGGTGCTGTGCGCCGTGGTCGCGTTGCCGGCCGAGCCACGCAGCCATTGCCTCTGACGACATCTGCTTTCCGCGGCCGTCCAGCAGCACCGTTACCGCGGCAGTTCGTCCCTTCTGTTTGCCAACCCACTCCAGCAGTGCCGCTTCGGTTTTGAATGCCTGTGTGCGGCAGGCAGCGTACGCCGCACAGCGCTCCATGTATTCCTGTGTCAATACCTCAAACACGTCCTTGCGCCCGGCCAGCGAGCCGATATGAGCCAGAGTCATCTGCATCCAGAGGAGAATACCGTAACGCGCGGCAGGGCCGCCCGGGCCTCGGCGGAAAGCCAGGGTGAAAATCGCATCTCCAAAATGGGATTGAATTTGAGGAAAATTGCGGCTGAGTGCCGTGCTTCAATTCTGTAACCATTTCTGACATGAATGCGACGCAATACTGCAATAACCGGAATAGCTGCTACAGATTTCCATATTCTGATCTTAATTTGACTATATGAAACTCGCGTAAGTATCTGTTTTTAAAAGACAAACTATTATTTTGACCCCCTCCCGAATTGGCCCTCAAAGTGCAACGTTTACAGAAGCAAAGCCACTACTGTTCAGGCGTGCAGAGTCCCTAGCTCCTATTTGCTAAGGGGACAAGGCAATTGCTCTCTGCGCGTCTCATTGCCCGCAGGCTATTAGGAGGATTCATCATGAAGTCATTCAGCATCAGTCATTTAGTAACGAAAGCGGCCATTGCTTCGATCTGCCGTCCAGCATACAGAGCGATTTTGGGCACGGTTCTCGCCGTGTTCGCGCTCTTCATCCTGGGCAGCCCCGTAGCCATGGCGCAGGTTGATACTGGCGAGGTTTCCGGAACTGTTCTGGACCAGACGGGCGCCGTCGTTCCGGGCGCTGCGATCGTGGTCAGGAATGTCGCCACCAACGTCGAACGCCGCGCGGTTTCGTCATCGACCGGTGCGTACCTCCTTACGGGCCTCGAGCCGGGCACCTATCAGGTCACCGCCACCGCCGGCAGCTTCAAGCCTTTCAACGCCAAGGTTGAAGTCACGGTGGGCGGACATGTCACGGTAGACGCCAAGCTTTCAGTCAGCACCGCCACCACTGAAGTTGAGGTCATCGCCGAGGGCGGAGCCCAGGTGAACACACAGACCCAGGAACTCTCCCAGGTTGTCGACACCCAGCAACTCGCCCAACTTCCCAGCCTTACACGCAACCCGTATGACTTCGTCACGCTCTCCGGCAACGTCTCCAGCGGCGACAACACCGGCAACAGCATGAACAGCGGTCAGAACCTTACCAACCGCGGCGTGGGTTTTGCCATCAACGGCCAGCGCGAGTCCGGAACAGAGATCCTGCTCGACGGCGTTGAGAATGTGGCCATCTTTGGCGTTTCAATCGGCCAGGACGTGCCCGTCGATGCCGTGCAGGAATACAGCGTCATTACCAACAACTTCTCTTCTGAATACGGCCGCGCCTCAGGCGGCGTTGTGAACCTCACCACCAAGAGCGGCACCAATAGCTTCCACGGATCGGCATGGGGCTTCAATCGCCTCTCGGCATACACCGCCAATACTTACGGGAACAATGCGCTCGGCGCGCCCAAAGGCGAATACACCCGCAACCAGTTCGGTTATGCTGCCGGCGGCCCGCTCAAGAAGAACAAGATTTTTATCTTCGAGAGCACGGAATGGACGCGCGTTCGTTCGGCCGCGTCTTTGACCGAAGAAATCTTCGATCCCGCTTTCATCGCTTTGATGCCGAGCAACGTTCAAAACTACTATTCGACTTACGGCAAGACCTCCTTGTCGCCTTCCGGCGTCGCTACCACCTATGCAGACCTTGAAGCGGCAGACGTCGCACAGAATGGTTCAAAAGCTACGGTCCCGGGTTTTATGGTCAACGGGACCACCCCCGTCCCCGGATCGACGCCTGTATTTGACTGGGTGCACTTCACCGCTCCCTTTGATGCGGGCGGCGGCATTCCTGAGAACCAGTACACGCTCGTAGGCCGGCTCGACTACAACCCGACCGACAAGACCCAGATGTACTTCCGCGGCGGCCGCGAGAACGAGAACCAGTTCGTGGGCTCTTCTTCCTACAGCGCGTATCCGCAGTATGACGTGGGCACCGCCATTCTGAACCAGAGCTACCTTTATTCGGTCTCCCACACCTTCAGCCCGAACCTGTTCCTCGGCACAAAGGTGAGCTACACCCGTTACAACAACAACACCTCCTTCGATACCTCCCTTACGGGAACGCCGAACCTCATGTTCGTCTCGCCCACCGACCCGAACCCGAATGCCGGCGGCACCATCCAGATGCCCGGCCTTGAGAACGCCAGCGAGCCAGGCGAGGGTGGAGTCCCGGTAGGCGGACCTCAGAACACCATCCAGATCGAACCTGATCTGAGCTGGACCAGGGGCAGACACTCCATGCACTTTGGCGGTCTGTATACCTACATTCAGTTGGACTATGCCTATGGCGCTTATGCCCAGGCCGTAGAGCAGCTCGGCGCAAATTGGCAAGGCAGCATTGAAGACATGATGAACAACGCCGGCGGCGCCAACGGCGCAACGCTCATCTCCTTCCAGACCCGTGTCGATCCTCAGGGCCAGCTTCCTTGCCCGGTAGACACTTCGTATACCGACGGCAACTTTGGCGTCCCAACCTCGGGGGCTTCGTGCGCAGTTCAAACCCCGGTAACCGCAGCATCCTACGGCCGCAGCTACCGCTACAACGACTGGGCAATCTATGGAATGGATAGCTACAAAGCCACTCCTCAGTTGACCCTGAACTACGGCGTGCGCTGGGAGCACTATGGTGTGCAGCACAATAACAAACCCGCGCTCGACTCGAACTTCTATTTTGGATCCGGATCCGGGATTGAGCAGCAGGTCCGCAGCGGCGGAGTTCAAATTGCCGACAAGAGCGCGGTCGGCGGATTCTGGAAACCCCGCTGGGGCACGGTTTCTCCGCGCCTCGGCTTCGCATATGACGTTTTCGGCAACGGGCGCGATAGCGTTCGTGGCGGATTCGGCATCAGCTACGAGCGCAACTTCGGCAACGTGACTTACAACGCAAGCTTCAATCCTCCGGCCAGTGCCGTCATCAGCGACTCCTGCGGCACCGCTGATGCAACCTGCGTCGCGACCGTGACCAACGACAACCTTGGTCCCCTGGGCCAATCCACTGGAATTAACTACCTGCCTCCCGTGGAACTGCGCCACATGGATCAGAACATCGCAGTTTCGCAAACCCAGTTCTGGAGCCTGGCTCTGCAGCACCAGTTGATGCACGGTACCGTTGTCGAGATCGGTTACAGCGGCGCAAACGGCAGGCATCTGTACGATCTTGCCAACGTCAACCAGCAAGGCGCCGGACAATACTACCTCGGCGATCCAATGTACGAAGATCCGGTCAACTGCCAATACTCTGGAACCACGGATTTGAATACCGGCGTTGCCTCGTGCCTCACTCGCCCCAACGCGCAATACACCAACGTCAACATGCGCGGCAGCGCGGCAGGCAGCAGCTACAACGGTCTGAACATCCGGTTCCAGACACAGAACCTGCACCAGTCGGGACTCAGCCTCTCAGCAAACTACACCTGGTCGCACACACTCGATGAACTGAGCTCGACCTTCGGCGATAGCTTGCAGGGCGGCTCCGGCTATGTCGGTTCACTCGGTTACACCAGCCTTGCCGATCCCAGTCTTGACTGGGGCAGCGCCGACTTCGACGTGCGCCAGCGCCTCTCCATCGCTCCCATCTGGGAAACGCCGTGGTTCAGGCATAGTGGATCGGGCGTCGAGAAGCAAGCTCTGGGCGGTTGGGGTCTCTCGGGCATCTACACCGCCCGCGGCGGCGTGCCGTTCACCGTTTACGACTACAGCTTCGACCAAACCTTCTACACCGTTCCGCGTCTCGAGCCGGCAACACCATTCTCCAGCTATCACGTATCGAAGAGTCCGACGGCGGTTGGACCGAACCAGTTCAACGGTCTTGCCGTTCCTGCCTCGAAGATGATTGCTCCCTACAGCAGCGAGCTTGGCATCTCCGACTTCGGACCTTTCCCGAACGACATGATGCGCCGCAACTCGCTTCGTGGACCGGGCGGATGGTACTTTGATGCCGCACTTCACAAGACTTTTCCAATCACCGAGCGGGTGGGACTGGAGTTCGGCGCCGAGTCGATCGACCTGTTCAATCACCACAACTTCTACGTAAACACCACCACCCTGGGCGGCCCAGGCGGCAATGTTGTGGAGGAGCGCGGCGGTCTGGGTTCAACTGCCACCGGCGGCAACCACGACGAACGCCGCTACGGTCAGTTCTCACTGAGAGCGAGTTTCTAATCGCAAAAGCGGAGCCTCTCACTCCGCAAATCATCCGCAAGATAACGGGGAGCCTTTGGGCTCCCCGTTTTGCGTCTCGGACGAATCCAGGCATTTACATCTGGCCGAACTTCCAGCAACTAAGCTCGCTATCTTGATTCCTTCGCGGTATTCTGCCGCCGCAATCGGGCGGTTCCAGCCCCAGCCAGAGGTTGTAGACCCCGAGGCGGGGACGCCCGAAGCCAGCCTGCCGCCGCATTGGAACAGATGTTCCCAGGGCGCTGCTTTCGCGCTGCAATTCTGTGCGGAGGCCTGTTTCCAGGCCGCGAACTGTCCATTTCCGCAAAATTCCTGAAGCCCTCTACAGAATTCCATATACCCGTTGCAGTCTTCCAGGTCGAAAGCGTCTGGCAAGCCGTTTGTTTTCAACAGATGAAAGATTAATAGAGGATCCCCCCGAAATGGCACTTGTCGTGCAACTAAAATTCCGCGTCCCCCATCGTCTTTAACGCCGATTGGGCGGTTTTCCAAATCCATCGGGGTCAAAAAACAACAAGAATGCTGTCGGTCCCACCGTTACAGCCTCAAGTGAAGGAGTAACTATGAGATATCTCAGACTGCAGAGTCTCATCATGGCAAGTAGCCTGATGATCGCTGCGGCTTTTGTTTCTAACGTCGCCGTTCCATCCGCTTACGCCCAGACCAACATCTCCGGTGACTTGACCGGAACTGTAACCGATCCTTCGGGCGCATCCATCGTTGGCGCAATGATAACGGTGACCAACAAGGCCACCGGCGAGGTTAGCCAAACCAAGAGCAGCAGCACAGGCAGCTTTCGTATCTCACTGCTCAAGCCGGGCGAGTACATCCTCAAGGTTTCGTCCGCTGGCTTCCGCGATACCGCCGCTGCGGCGACTGTAAGCGTCGGCTCGGTAAGCACCGAGAACATTCGCATGGCGCTCGGCACTGCCGCTCAGACTGTTGAAGTCTCGGCGAACGAGGAACTGCTGCAGGTTGAAGACGCCGATGTCTCCACCGCCGTCAGCCTCGAGCAGACGCAGAACCTGCCCAACCCCGGCAACGACCTCACCTTCTGGGCCCAGACCAGCCCCGGCGCCATCATGAACACCCAGGGCGGTTACGGCAACTTCGAAGTCTTCGGCCTTCCCGCCACTTCGAATAACTTCACGCTGAACGGCGGCGATGAAGACGATCCTTTCCTCAACCTGAATAACTCCGGCCCCTCCAACCTGCTGCTCGGCAACAACGACATTGCTGAAGTGAACGTTGTTACCAACGCCTACAGCTCAGAGTATGGAACCTTCGGCGGAGCCCAGGTGGCATCGATCAGCCGTTCAGGCGGCAACAAGTTCCATGGCAACGCCAACTACTGGTACAACGGCACCATCTTTAACGCCAACAACTGGCTGCTCAAAAACTCCGAACTCGCTGGTGGGGGAACAAACACCCGCCCCGGCGACGTGGACAATCAATGGGCGGCTTCGGTCGGTGGCCCCGTAATCAAGGACAAGACCTTCTTTTTCGTCGACTACGAAGGCATTCGCTTTACCACCACAAACACCGGCGGCGTTTATATTCCCGACGCGGCGTTCCAGGCATCCGTACTTAACCCCATCAACGGCACCGTTTCGACCTCGCCGAATCCCGAAGTGGCCGGCGAAGCGAACTATTATCAGAACGATATCTTCGCCATCTACAACAACGCACCCGGCGCAAGCCGTGCGACTGTGATCCCTACCTCTACTGGCGGCGATAGCGGCATCGCAACCTTCGAGTCAGCCAGCAAGCTGGCCTTGCAGGAATGGTTCATGGCCGTCCGCGTCGACCAGACCCTAGGCACCAACGACCATGCCTTCTTCCACGTCAAGATCGACCGCGGTCTGCAGCCTACCTATGCCGATCCTTTGACCACTGCGTTCGATGCCAACAGCTTCCAGCCCGACTACGAAGCGCAGGCCGGCTACACCCACACCTTCAATCCCAACATGGTCAACCAGTTCCTGCTGAGCGGCTCCTATTATGGCGCCGTGTTCAAGATGGCCGACCCCGCTGCCGCTGCAGCCATTTCGCCAGAGACGCTGGACTTTATCGATGGCAGCTATACCGCCCTCAACAACGACGGCTACGCTTTCCCGCAGGGCCGCAACGTGACCCAGTATCAGATCCAGGACGACCTGAGCGTCACCAAGGGCAAGGTCACTTGGAAGTTCGGCGGCTTCTTCAAGCGCGACGATGTCTCCGACTTCGACATGCAGCAATTCACCACTCCGCTGATGCTTGAAGAGCAACCCTTCCTTGCGCAAGGCGGCGTCCTGGAAGAGTACTTCAACCGCTTCTTCCTGAATCCGGGAGCAGGCGACCAGCCGGTAGGCATCTCAATTCTTGGTACCTACGCTGAGGCAGACTGGAAGCCGGTTCCGAACTTCCAGGTCAATCTGGGCGTCCGTTACGAGAAGGACTTCAATCCCATTTCAGAACAGGGCAACTTTGTGCGCCTCTTCCAGGACTTCTTCACCGAGGCTGCGAACAAGAACACGGTTACCTCGCCTTACGACCAGCTGATCACCAGGAATCACCAGTCGGCGTTTGTCAACTACACGCCGTTCATGGTCGAGCCGCGCGTCGGCTTCACCTGGTCGCCCAAAGAAGGTTCCTCCACCGTGCTTCGCGGTGGGTTCGGCATGTTCACCGACGTCTTCCCCGGTGTGATTGCCGACAACCTCTTTGGCAACTATCCGCTCACCATCAACGTAAGCACCTTCCCCGATTTGAACTTCATACTCGGGAATAATGCCTACATGACGACTGACCTGACTCAGCCCGGGCTCCCCGACAGCGCAACCACGATGGCGGCCAATACGGCTGCGAATTATAAGAACGGCTTTACCAGCAACTACCAGACCCTTGGTGGAGAGAGCGTTTGCCCGGCCTGCACGGGGGCGAACGCCGGCATGGCGCCCCCGAACTTTGTCAACGCGGCCAATAACATTCACTACCCGACCTACGAGGAGTGGAGCCTCCAGCTCGAGCATCAGTTCACCAAGTCGCTCAGCTTGAACGTGGGTTACGTCGGCAACCACGGCACCCATGAACCGGTTCAGAACGTGGCAATGAATGCCTACGATTCGAGTTTCACTGGTCTGCCCACTGCTCCGCCTGCACCCGGATTTGGCTACATGAACCAGATCGACACTGAGGGCATGTCGAACTACAACGGCCTCATACTGAGCGTTGTGCACCGTTCGCACGTTCTCACCCTGCAGGGCAACTACACCTGGTCGCATACGCTCGACGATGTTTCCAACGGCGGCATCAACCCGTTCTCATTCGCCACCGGCAACATCAGCCAGCAGATCGATCCCTACAACCTGCAGTACAACTACGGCAACGCCGATTACGATAGCCGCAACGTGCTGAATGGGAATTACCTCATCGAGATTCCTCACTGGCGCGGACCGCGTCTTGCCGTCGACGGCTGGACGCTTTCCGGCACATTCTTCTACAACAGCGGTTACCCGTTCACGGTGGTTGACAGCAACGCATCGCCCTACTACGACGGCGAATACTATCCTGACAACATCATTCCGGCGCAGATTAGTTCGGGCCTCTCCGGTAATCGCTGCGGAATCAACAAATCTGCTCCCGGGTCGGCTTGCTCCGCTTTTGCGGGCGCCAACATATCGACCCCAAAGGGCTTTGGCGACCAGGAGCGCAACCAGTTCCTCGGACCCCACTACTTCGATACAGACTTTGGCGTAGCCAAGTCCTTCCCGCTGGGCTTTGAGAACGCGAACTTCAAGATTGGCGCCCAGCTGTTCAATGTCCTCAATCACCCGAACTTCGGCCAGCCCAACGGCGACGCAGGTTCGGCGGCATTCGGAACCATCACCGGCATGGCGAATCCGCCCACCAGCATCTTCGGTTCGTTCCTGGGCGGCGATGCTTCGCCTCGTCTGGTTCAGTTCAAGGGCGTCATCAGCTTCTGATTGCCTTTCGAACCTCAACACCGGCGGGGGAGAGACTCAAGTCTCTCCCCCGTTCGCATTTGGCTGAGCACGTATCAAATCCCGCAGATTGACGCGCGCCCGGCAAAATTGTCAAACTCATTTCGTCAGGTCCTGCTGCCAGTCCCGGACCCCTTCAGGGAGGAACACCATGTCTCATACGCGTCCCGTCGCCCCGGCACTATTGCTGGCCGTCGCAATCGCATCTCTGCTTGCCCTTCCCACCGCCCGCGCACAGGGCAAGAGACCCGGCGTATCGGCCGAGCTTACAAGCAAGATCGACACCAAGACGGCAAAGGTGGGCGATACCGTAACTGCGGAGACGACCGAAAAAACCAAGCTGCAGGACGGGACTCAGATTCCGCGGGGCGCAAAGCTGATGGGCGTCATTACCGACGTGACCCCGATGGATAGCGGCAACGGCATGTCGATGCTCGGTCTCAAGTTCCAGCAGATCGTGGTCAAGCACGATCCACCTATCGCCATCCATGGCGGGCTGGTGGCCGTGGCTCCCCCTGCCGACGCGACCGGAGAGCTGCCGACCAGCTCGACCACTGTTCGCGCCCAGGGCCTGCAGACGCAAGGCAACTATGGCCACACTGACGATCCAGACAGAGGCATTCCCGCCGGAAGCACCGTAAATGGCGTTGCAATCAGCACAACCATCGGAACCGATGGCACCACGGAACTCCAGGGCAACCACACCGAGATTAAGCTCGGACGCGGTTCGCGCCTGCGCGTTGCATTGCTCTGAGGGGCCACCAGCCCCTGCTTTCCGGGCAGACGAAGGAAGCGTTAACGCTTTCCTTTGGACTTCGGCGTCGCGGCCTTTTTGGCGGCAGGCTTCTTCTTCACTGGCTTGCTCACCGCCTTCTTTGCGGCGGTCTTCTTTTGAGCCGACGCGCCGCTCTTCTGGCCACCTTCAGTGGGAGTCTTCACCCGCGCGGCACGCGTCTTCTCTTTGAGCGCAGCCTTCAATTCCTCGTCGAACTCCGCCGGCGTGATGGGCCGCGCCGATTTGCGCAGCCTCTCGATATCGTAAAAAGCACGCCGTTCCTTCAGGAACACGTGGATCACGAAATCGACGTAGTCGAGCAGGATCCAGTCGCCCTTGCGCCGCCCCTCAACTGAATGCGCATACTGGCCGTATTCGCGCTTGAGGCGCAGCTCAATCTCGTCGGCAATGGCCACTGCCTGGCGGTCGTTCATCGCCGATGTGACGAGAAAAAAATCAGCCAGGCCGGAGTCGACGGGGTCGAGCTCAAGAATCCGTGTGTCCTCGCCCTTCTTGTCTTCGCAGACCGCGGCCGCGGCCTGAACCAATATGCGCGTCTGTTCGTGCGCCGGTATACTTGTCATGCCTTCTGTTCTATCTCCACTTTCAATCGTATCGTGCCGGTTCGCTAACCGTAAATAATCTGTGCCGCAACCGGGATTATCGATAAAGCCCGTGCGTCTTAATGAACTCGGCAACTACCTCGGGAACCAGTCGATCGCCTCCATATTCGCCCCCGGCGGCCTTTTCCTGCGCCCGCATCCGCGCCCGAACCTCGGTCGCGCTGATATCGCAGTCCAACCCAGGCAGCAGATAGAACTCCGTCTGCTCGCCCGCGCCGTTTCGCACTTCATAGGCCCGCACTTCCATGTTCCCGGCCATCCGGTCGCCCTCCGGCGTTGCCTCAATCGTCAGCCCTGCGGGTAATGCCGACTTTACGCTCTCAAGCCGCTGGCCGGGCCGCGACGCAACAATCAAAGGCGCCACAAACGGAATCTCACTTGCCCGATGCCAGTGTTTGAAGGTCAGGAAAGAATCGGCGCCCATAAGGAAGTACAACTTGCACGCCGGGCCCAGTTCCGCCCGCAATCGCTCCAGCGTCTCAAGCGAGTAATTGGGCTTACCTGAAGCATTCGGAGCATCGGCAAGCGATATCTCAAATCCCGGCTCGCCCGCAATGGCCAGGCGCGTCATCGCCAGTCGGTCTTCAAAGCCGGCAGTAGCCCCGCCGCTCTTGAGCGGCTGCGTTCCTACCGGCGCAAACAACACCGTGTCGAGCTTGAGACCCGCACGCGCAGCATGCGCCACCGCCAGGTGACCCAGATGCGGCGGATCGAAACTGCCGCCGAAAAACGCAATGCGGCGTTTGCCCTGTCCTTCCCCAGACATGCCCACATCCTATCAGCGGCAACCAGCCGTGGATCTCGTCGAATCAAATCGGACCCGTGCCGTCCGATAAAATCGGACCATGCGCTATGTCTTCCTCGCACTCGCGCTTGCCGGCGCCGTGGTCTCTTCCCTGGCACTCAAAATTCACTACGACACCGGCACCGAGCCCTGCTCAATCAACGAGCACTGGGACTGCGGCATCGTGAACCACAGCCGCTTCTCAATCTTCCATCACGTGCCGGTCGCTGCTGTCGGCATTGCCGGATACCTGGTGCTCGCCGGCCTGGCCTTTGCCCGCTGGCGCTTCATCCATCTGCTTGCCACGCTGGCCGGCTTCCTCTTCGCCTTCAGGCTCTCCATGATCGAGCAATACGCTCTTGAGGTCTGGTGCCTCTACTGCGCCATCTCGCAAGCCATCATCGCCGTCATGCTGCTGCTGAGCCTCGCCTGGGTCGCAGCCGATTACTTCGCGCTGAAGCGCGCAGCCGCGAGAACCTGAGGCGGCATCCGCAGCGATTATCGTCACATCGCACCAATCATTCCCGCTGATAAACTTAGAACAGAATGATGCAGACTGGTTGGTACGCGCGCTGGATGTACAAGTGGGAGACGCGACTCACCACGCGCGACGAAAATCGCGTGGTGCGCCCGCTCGAATGGGGTTTCGAATGGGTTTCGCCGTTTCTTGAAAGCCATGGCTTCGCGTCCGCCATTCCCGGGCCTGAAGTCGAGCGCGACCCGGCCGCGGCCGAAGCCGCCATGGTCCGCATCAATCAGCTCCTCATCCGCCACAGCGACAAGTTCTTCGGCTACGAGCGCCCCACTGACTTCCGACTTGAAGAGCGCTATCCTGAGCTCTTCCCCACCAACGTGCGGCCAGAGACGCTGGCGCAGGAAGCCAGATTTCGCGCGCTGGCCGAGCAGGGCAAAATCCCCAAGGCGCAGTTTCTCCGCTTCACCTCGCCCGAGCGCACGCCCTACCCTGAAAACGACCTCGTGAACGCCCGCTGGTATCCTGCGCCCGAGCACAAAGACCCTAAACGCCCACGCCAGGCAATCGTAGTTATGCCGCAGTGGAACGCCGACGCCTTCAGCCACAATTCGCTCTGCACCATCTTCAACCGCATGGGCATCTCGGCGCTGCGGCTTTCCAAGCCCTATCACGACATTCGCCGCCCCCGTGAGCTTGAGCGCTCTGACTACGCCGTGAGCGCCAACATCGGCCGCTCTCTCTCCGCATGCCGCCAAGCCGTCGTTGACATCCGCTGCTGCGTTGACTGGCTTGAGGAGCAGGGCTATGAGCACTTCGGCGTCCTCGGCACCAGCCTGGGTTCCTGCAACGCATTCCTGGCCAGCACCCACGACCCGCGCTTGAGGGTGAACGCCTTCAATCATGCGTCTACGGCTTTCGGAGATGTAACCTGGGCCGGCCAAAGCACTCGACATGTGAAGCAGGCGCTGGAAGAGGCGGGCCTTACCCAGGACCGCGTGCGCGAACTCTGGGCAGCCGCCAGCCCTTGCTATTACTACCCCAAATTCGCCAGCCCTGAAGCCGGCGGACCACTGAAGCGGGTGCTGATGGTCTACGCCGACTACGATCTCACCTTCCCGCGCGAGTACTCGCTCAAGGTCGTCGACGCATTCCGCCGCTACGGCGTCAATTTTGAGCCGCGCGTACTGCCCTGCGGCCACTACACCACCGGAGAAACTCCTTACAAATATATCGACGGCTGGTACCTGGGCTGGTTTGTCTATCGCGCCTTCAAAGCGTTGCGCGAAGAAAAAGCCTCGGCTCCTGGCGCACATACCACCCTGCAAGAATCCGAAGAAAACGAGCTCCAACAAACTGCCACTTAGCTGCGCTTCAAATTTCATTCATGATGCAAGAGTCCCGGAGGGACGATAGAGGTTAGCCCAGGACAATTCCGCATTAGCGGACGCAGTCCTGGGACAGCGTCTCAATAGATCTTAAAGCCCCGTATGGGCGACCGAAATTGAGCAACGACCTGCAACGAATTGTAAAAACCCGCATATAGGCAACAGGCCTTGCGCGATGCCCGGCTACCTAATCGACGTAAAGTCATCGCCGGGTGAAAGCTAACGCACCCTCGCTAAATCCATCTTCAACAACTGCGCCGGATCGAGATACGCGCCCTGCCATCGCACCGCCCAATGCAGATGTGGTCCCGTTACGCGTCCCGTTGCTCCGCTCAACCCCAGCCTCTGGCCTTTCACCACGCGCGCACCTTCGTGCACATCGATGCGGCTCAGATGCATTGAGAGCGTGAAGAGCCCCAGCCCGTGGTCGATCACCACGCAGTTTCCCTCGTAGTAGAGCGGCCGCGCCAGCACCACCACGCCGCTGTTGGCCGCATGCACCGGCGTGCCTGATGCCGCGCGAAAATCCATCCCCTTGTGAATGCTCGCCAGCTTGCCGTTAAATGTGCGCCTCACGCCAAAGCTGTCAGTGGGCCGCGCCGCAACCGGCGCGCGAAAATCTCCGTTCCACACAGGCTCCGCAAGGCTCGCGCCAAACACTTTCTCTTTCAAAGCAGACTCTGCCTCAATCCGCTTGAGCTCCTCCGGCCGGGGTTCAACAAATTTTGGCTCAACATTAATCGTCTCGGTCCGGTAATGCGCTGCGTGAATCTCAACCGGCTTGCTCAAATCGCGTGTTTCTCCGCCCGCAATCTTCACGCCGATATGCAGCATTGACGACCCAACCGGCGCTTCGACATCCACGCCTGCCAGCGCCAGCCATGTGCGCCCATCTTTAGCGCGAAAAAACTCAATCTTTCTGCCCAGCCAGTCGCCATCAACCTGCGCCGCGTCTGGCGCCGCCACGCGAATCAGCTCGGGCGCCCCGGCAACCACAGCATTTGGCGTCAGCGAAATTTCAGCCGGCTGCGAGTGAACCCGTAGAGGCAACGCGACGACTATTAAAACTAACCAACCTATCTCCGCAGATAACCGTTGTATTCGCATCTGTTCCAGAATACTCGTGGCGAAATACAAGCGCGAAGCATCTTCCGCTGTCTTCCTGAGCGTGATCTCCCCGCCACTTCCCTCACACAACCGCTCAATCCACGTTTACAATGTGCTCAATGGATCTGCCTTCGGCGGGCGAATGCACTGGATACTCCGGCATCGCGCAACTTCCCTGATTGTCATGCCTCTGATCATCGTCATCCGGATGCGCTTCGTGGCGTGGGCCTTTGCAGTTACTCTCGCATGGGGGTGCTGTCTTTCGTTTGCCCGGGCAGGGCAAGCCCACTCCGCCACACCTGCCAAGCGACAGCCTGTTCTCGTTGAGCTCTTTACCTCAGAAGGCTGCTCCGATTGCCCGCCGGCAGATGCCTTGCTCGCCCAGATCGATTCCGCGCAGCCAGTCGCCGGCGCAGATGCGATTGTGCTCAGTGAACACGTTACTTACTGGAACCATGAAGGCTGGCGCGATCCCTTCTCGCTTGACACAATCGACCTTCGGCAGCAACAGTACGCGCGGCAATTCGCTCTCAGCGATGTGTACACGCCGCAGATAGTAGTGGACGGGACCGAGCAATTTGTCGGCAGCGACGCCGCACACCTTATGCGCGCTTTGTTAAAGGCCGCCGGGACTGCCAAACCGGATTTAAGTATCGCGAACGCGAGGCTTGAGCCGGATGGCTCAGTAGATTTTTCAGTGAAGGCCGCTGCGGGCGTCAAAGGCTCGCTGTTTGCCGCACTCGCTGAGAATGCAACCACCTCGATCGTTGCGCACGGAGAAAACGCTGGCCGCACTCTGCATCATGTAGCCGTGGTCAGAACCATCAAGGAGTTTGGCGGCAAAGCCATTGACGGCCGGCAGCTTCGACTCCCGGGCGCGCAGCTTGCGGGGGCAGACAATTCCGCAAACCCGTTACGCCTGGTGGTCTTCATGGTGAATGGCTCCAGCGGTCATGTAACTGCTGTCGCCGAGGAGATACTCAAAACTCCTGCGTCAACCACAATTGCGCAACCGGGACAATAAGCTTCGCTATGTCTTAGCAAATCAAACGAACACATTATGCCTGATGACATGCGCGCCATTCGATTCCACTGCTCTCGCCAGCTCGTGCAGCGAAACCACAATACAAATAGAAGAGGGCCGCCGGTGGCGACCCTCCATAAATGCAGCGAAGATTCTGCAGGTTGGGAAGCGTGCCTATTTGGGGGCAACTTTGTCGTTATGCTTCTGGTTGTAAATCTGCTTGCTTGTGCCGTTGAGTTTCGTGTTGAGCTGCTGCTTTTCTCCGCCGGTGAGTTTGCCGCCGTTGGCCTGGCGGTCAGCCTTATCCTGCTGGTTGATGCCCTGTTCCTTGTTCTCAGTTTTCGCAGCTTCTCCGGCTGTCATCTGGCCGCTGCGGATTCCATTCGCAATGCGGTTCTGCTGGTTTTGGCGACGCGCGCCCACTTCGTTGTTTCCATAGTGAGCCGTGTTTGCATTGTGCTTGTCGGTGTAGATTGACTTGCTCAGGTTGTTCTGTTGCTTATTCACCTGTTGCCGTTCCTGGCTGGTCAGCTTGCCGTTATCGGCCGAGCGGTCGTCCTTCACTTCGCGGTTCACGTTGGCTTCGCGGCTCTCGACATTCTTGGTCTCGCCCGCGGTCAACTGGCCCGACTGTACACCGTTGGCAATGCGATTCTGCTGGTTCTGCCGGCGCGCATTCACCGTGCCGGGTTTCGGAGCGCTGCTGGTTGTCGTTGCCGGCGTGGTCGTCGACTGAGTTCCGGAAGGCTGCCCCGTAGATGGGGTTGTTTGAGCAATGGCCGTTCCGGTTGCAACCAAGACGACCGCGAAAAGTACAAGAGTTTTGCGCTCCATGTTACTTATCTCCTCTGCGATTCTTTTTGGACCCTTGTTAACCAAGACACATTGAGCGCTACAAAGTTGCACTTTCGTCAAAGTATTTTTCATTGCGGGTATGCCAGCGTGATACCAGCACATATTCGGGAAATGAATTGGTTTCACTCCTCAATGTCTGATAAAGACGGTCGCTCAAAAACAAAATGGGCGCGAGCTTCATTGCACTCGCGCCCGATAGTTGACTTACTAAGTCGGCGCTAAAGCGCCGCACTTACTTCCTGTCTGTTACTTGCTGTGCTTCTGGCGATAGATGGTGCCGCTCATCCGGTTCTGTTGGCGATTGATCTGTCCCTTTTCCTGACCGGTAAGCTTGCCGCCGTTCCCTTGACGATCGGCGTGGATCTGTTCGTTGATGCCCTGCTCGCGATTCTCGTCGCGTGCTGCCTGGCCCGCGGTCATTGAGCCGTTGCGAATGCCATTGGCAATGCGGTCCTGCTGATTTTCGCGGCGAGCTCCGACTTCGTTATTGCCGTAGTGGGCCGTTGCAGCGTTGTGCTTGTCGGTGTAGATTGAGCGGCTCAGATGGTTCTGCTGGCGGTTGATCTGTTGCCGTTCCTGGCCTGTCAGTTTGCCATCGTCGCCCTGGCGATCGTCTTTTATCTCGCGATTCAGGTTGGCTTCACGGCCTTCGAGATTCTTTGTCTCGCCCGCTGTCAATTGGCCCGAGCCGATGCCGTTGGCAATGCGATCCTGCTGATTGTCGCGGCGATCGTTGATGGTCGTCGCCGGCTGGTTAGGTGTCGTTTGTGCGGCTGGTGCAGCTTGTTCAGGTTGACTCTGTTGAGCAATGGCCGATCCCGTAGCGATCAAGGCGGCCGCGGCAAGCGTAAGTGCTGTCCGATTCATTTTCCTCTCCTTGGGGCCTCGGCTTCGACCTCGTGCCCATGTTCACCCAAAACCCAGAGAGGCTGCGAAAGTTGCACTCTTGTTGAAGATTCTTCTGAACTAAATATCGTTGCCGTTCGTCTAAAACTGCTTTTGCCTTCGCTGACTCGCCGGCTTGCTGGCTCGCTATTCCGGCCGCGGATGCTTCGCTTTCCACGCAGCCACGCGCTCTTGAACTTCTTCAAGCTCACCGGCTGTAATGCGCGTGCCCACGTTCTGCCGATTGCCCGCGTACTGCTCCCGGTTCGGCCCCTTCACTGCCGCAGCGAGATCGAGCCAGTAATACGCCTCAACGTCGCTCTGTGGTACGCCCTGCCCCAGCGTGTACAGCATTCCCAGAGTTCCCTGCGCGCCCGCATCGCCCTGGTCGGCGGCCTTGCGATACCACGCCGCAGCCTGATCCACATCGCGCGCAAATAACTTGCCGCGGCCATCGCGATAGAGACTCGCGAGGTCCAGCTCGGCGGCGATGTTGTCTTGATTTGCAGCCTTGGTGTACCACTCTACCGCTTGCTTATAGTCGTGAGCCGCCGAGCAACTGTCGCCCGCCTGAACCTGGGCCGCCGCATCGCCGGCGTTGGCCTTTGCCAGCACCGCCGGATCGACGACCGCATTCTGCGCTGACGCGGACACTAGGCCGCACGCCAAAATCGCAATTGGAACCCAAAAAGTTTTCAGGCTTTGCACAGCGTTCTCACTTCACAGGCGGAGTTCCGCACTAACGCAAGTTTACTCAATTCAGGCCAACCGCTGCGAAAGCTCAAAAGAGGATCTGGATAGCCGGGCGCTCTCGGTCACGCGGCTGGGCACACGGAACCTAGACTTTCGCCGCTGCAATTCATTAATGGTCCGCGGCTTTTGCCGTAGAATTCTCTTATGACTGACCGTATGTCGCTCACGCTCGCCCAAGCCGACCCCGACATTGCCGCCGCTCTTGAACAGGAAACCCTCCGCCAGCATGAAGGGCTGGAGATGATTGCCAGTGAGAACTTTGTCTCTGAGGCAGTGCTTGAAGCGGCTGGATCGATCTTCACTAATAAATATGCTGAGGGCTACCCCGGACGTCGTTACTACGGCGGGTGCGAGTATGCCGATGTCGTAGAGAATCTTGCTCGCGATCGCGCGCGCCAACTCTTTGGCGGCGACCACGTGAATGTGCAGCCCCACTCCGGTTCGCAAGCCAACGCGTCGGCCTATGCGGCGGTGCTGCAGCCCGGCGACACCATCCTGGGCCTCGATCTCTCGCACGGCGGCCACCTCACGCACGGTCATCGCCTCAGCTTCAGCGGCAAGCTTTACCGCACCACCTTCTATCACGTCCGCCGCGACACCGAGCAGATCGACTACGATGAGATGGAGTCAATCGCGTTTGCTGAAAAACCGAAAGTCATCATCGGCGGCGGCAGTGCCTATCCTCGCTTGTGGGACTTTGAACGCATGCGCCACATCGCCGACAAAATCGGCGCCTATTACATCTTCGATATGGCGCACATCGCCGGCCTGGTCGCGGGCGGCGTGCATCCCTCGCCCGTTCCGCATGCGCACATCACCACCACCACCACGCACAAAACCCTGCGCGGGCCACGCGCCGGACTCATCATCGTCGGCAAAGACATGTCCACCGGTCCCAAGCCCGATAACCTTCTGAGCAAGGATATCGATCGCACTGTCTTCCCCGGCCAGCAGGGCGGCCCGCTCATGCACATCGTCGCCGCCAAGGCCGTTGCGCTTGCTGAGGCTCTGCGCCCCGAGTTCCGCACCTACGCCGCGCAGATCAACGCCAACGCCAAAGCGCTTGCTGAAGCGTTACAGGCAGCGGGATTCCGTCTCGTCTCCGGCGGCACCGACAACCACCTCATGCTGGTCGATGTATTTGAAAAAGGCATTCTCGGCTCTGAAGCTGAAGCGGCTCTCGGCAAGGCGGGCATCACCGTCAACAAGAACTCCATTCCGTGGGATACCAATCCTCCGCTCAAGCCGTCGGGCATTCGCGTGGGAACACCCGCGCTCACCACGCGCGGCATGAAGGAGCCCGAGATGCGGCAGATCGGCGCGTGGATCGCCAAGGCTCTCGAGCAGCGCAATGACGAAGCAGCGCTCGGCCGCATTCGCGGTGACGTGGCGGAGCTTGCCAACCGGTTCCCGCTTTACGCCTGGCGCCGCGCTCCGGCCGCGGTCAGCGCCTGATAACAAAGGTTTGAAATTCGCAATTAGAACGCAACTTTTCATTGCGATCTTCAATCTGCGATGAATAACATATCTGGGCGGGAGTTGAATCTGGAACCTTCGAACCGCGAGAAAACCTCGATGGTTCCTCAAGGAGGGAGCTATGCAAATCGTCAAGATTGCTTTGGCCGGAATGCTGCTCATGGCGCTGCCGGCTTTTGCTCAACGCGCAAACCATCCCCCGTCACGCGGACCCGAACCGTATCATGGCGCGCCTAAGTCCTATGAGCCGCAACATAACTACAGCGACAAGGCTGGTCACCCCAATGTGCCGCACGTTGACGGCAAAAAGTGGGTGGGCCACGACACCGGCCCGAACGACCCGCACTACCATCTCGATCATCCGTGGGAGCATGGTCACTTTGCCGGCGGTTTTGGCCCGCAGCACGTGTGGCATCTGGGCGGAGGCGGACCTGGCCGCTTCTGGTTCAACGGCTGGTACTGGAGCATTGCGCCTTTCGATTTAGCCTTCTGCGATGGTTGGTTATGGGACTCCGATGACATCGTCATCTACGATGATCCCGACCACCCGGGCTGGTATCTCGCATACAACGTTCGCCTCGGCACTTATGTGCACGTCATGTATCTGGGCACATAGCCAGGTATCTAAGTGGAAGCGTTAAAGGGATGGCGCACACAGGCCATCCCTTTTCTCATGTTCGAAATTAATACAGTACATGCGCAGCTAAGTGATAGTTAGAAACCCGTGTGATGACCAATTACTCTAATTCAGCTTGAGGTTTTGTTTGTCGCATGTGGTCAAGGCGCACGTCCATCCTATATTCTTTACCCATGGGTATTGATTCGATTCTTGCTGAAATTGATGCGGAGATCGCACGTTTAACTGAAGCACGTGCTCTTCTGGCCAGTATGGGTTCTGTTGCGCCGGCTGCAAGCAAGGGCAAAGCCGCAAAGAAGGCCGCAAAGAAAGCTGGAAAGAAACGTGTCCTGAGCGCAGATGCACGCAAGCGTATTGCCGATGCTCAGCGCAAGCGTTGGGCTGCTCAACGCGCCAAGTCAAAAGCCAAGTAATTATCCCCGCGCTGGGCCTCAGACCTGCCCAATGCCGCTCATCACCAGCATGCGCGGCTCGGTCATTTCTTCAATCGCCCAGCGAATGCCCTCGCGCCCCAGCCCTGAATCTTTTACACCGCCATAGGGCATGGGGTCGAGCCGCCACGAAGGCGTGTCGCCCACAATCAGCGCACCTACCTCGAGCTCGCGGAATGCCGTCAGGATGCGGCCCGCGTCGCACGTCATCAAACCTGCCTGCAGCCCGTACTTCGAATGATTCACGTCGGCCAGCGCATCCTCAAAGTCGTCGTAGGGCTCAATTACAACGACCGGCCCAAACGCTTCTTCATCGCGCAAATGCATGCCCGCTTTCGTCCCGGTCAGTATGGCCGGTGTAATCGTCGAGCCCTTGCGCTCGCCGCCGGCAACCAGCTTGGCCCCGCCTGCTACGGCCTCCTTAATCCACTCCGCCACGCGGTCGGCTTCCTCCGGCCTTATCAACGGTCCAACTTCGGTGGCCTCCTCGGCCGGGTCGCCGGTGACCATCTTCGCCGCGCATTCAACTACCTTCCATAAAAAGGTTTGAAAAATGCTGCGCGATACAAACACCCTCTGCACGCTGATGCACGACTGCCCGGCGAATCCAAATGCCGCATGAGCCGTGCGCGCTGCGGCCTCGTCCAGATCGGGCCAGTCGTTATGCACAATCAGCGCCGCGTTGCCGCCCAGCTCAAGCAGCACCCGCTTGCGGCTGGAGTGCGCTTTCAACTGCCAGCCCACGTTTGCCGAGCCTGTAAAACTCAACAGCTTTACGCGGTCTTCCTTCTCCGCCAGCCAGCACGTGTCGGCGTTTGAAAGCGGCAGAATCGCCAGCGCTTCTTCGGGCCATCCCGCTTTCAGAATCAGCTCGCCCAACGCCAGCGCGGTAAAGGGCGTCTGTGGCGCGGGCTTCAGAATCACCGGGCAGCCCGCCGCGATCGCCGGCGCAACCTTGTGCGCCACCAGGTTCAGCGGAAAGTTGAACGGCGTAATCGCCAGTACCGGACCCACTGCGAACCGGTGCACCAGTCCCCATCGGCCCTCGTTGCCCTCGGTAATGTCGAGCGGAATGGAATCGCCGCCCAGCCTGGTAGTTTCTTCCGCAGCCGTCCTGAATGTCAGCACAGAGCGGTCGACCTCGGCCCGCGCCATCCGCACCGGCTTGCCGGCCTCGGCCACTATCAGTTGCGCAAATCGCTCCTTCTGATCAATCAGCGCGGCAGCAACGTGATCCAGAATCTCGCGGCGCTTCCAGCGCGGCAGCGCCCGTGTGCGCCTCAGGCTGGCTGCCGCGTGATTTACCGCCTGGCGCGCATCGGCCCGTGTGGCAATCGTCGCGCGCCCCACCAGTCCCTGGTCCCACGGCGACCGCACCTCAAGCGTTTCGCCCTCAGTCCACTCTTTGCCGCACAGCAAGAATCCTGTAGGCGATCCCGGACGCATCTTCATGGCTTTACCGCTCCCTGATTACCACTCCATGGTACAAGCGTTCGGCGGGTGGTTGTCTGCCGCCACTTTCGCTCACTTTCTCGTCAGTGTGAGATCTGGGAATGGAATCCCCAATCGGCATCGATTCGCAACTCTCCTTTTGTCACTCTCTCCGCCGTCGATTTGCGCTATATTGTCTGCAAATCAAATCGGAACCGTTCCGCGCGCGCAAGACATCTTCAAGGGAGGAAGGAATGTTGCCAGATTCGCCAGGCGATCAACCTCAAGCCGCTTCGCCGCAAGACTACCCACAGCCACTTTACCCACCGGGATCCTTCAGCGCCCCCGCTCCCAATTCCAATTCGAAGGTTCTCAAGGCGGTTCTCATTACCGTTGCCATCTTCGTCGGGCTGGGCATTATCGGCGTCGGCGTTATCGGCGTCGGAATGTGGTATGTTGCGAAATCCGTTCACATCGTGCCATCCGCCTCGTTCACTGAAAGCGATCTGGGCATCGCGATCTATCCCGGCGCCGAGCCCAGCCTGCGCGGCTCTCGTGGGAAAATAGCCGGGAAAATCGTGCTGAACGCCTCCTATTACACGCCGGACTCAGCGGACAAGGTGATCGCTTTTTACAAGGAGAAGGCTGGCCCCACAGCAACCCTCTTCACTACATCGCACGGTACAGCGATCCGTCTGATCAGGGCTACAGGAGACACGACGACTGTGAATGTCATGAGAGTGCCCGACGAATCAGGCGGCAAGACTTACATCAGGATCACGCACGTTACTGAAACCGCAGCTCCGCATTAATCGCGATCCGCCTTCAGGCTCTAATCACATACCGCGCGCGCAAATCTTCGCCGTACCACATGATGTAGTTGGTGCCCCACGCATTGTTGTAGAGGCAGGAGTTGATGCCTTTACTTAAATTGGGTTGATCGTTGCCAAAATACAGCGGATTGCGTTCGCCCAGCGCCACCACCGGCGCATCGAGGGTTTCAACTGCAAAACTCGCTCCCGAGCCTCTCCACGCAAATCCTTTCCCTAATGCGTGCATGTGCCCGTTGCCGTTCTCCACCACGTCAAACGGCGAAACCGCGTGGCCGGCCTTGTCGAGCGACCATCCGTGCACGTCATCGACGATCGGATTGAAGGTGAGCCAGAACGCTTCCGGCATGCGCGTGGCCGGCTTGCCGAACCAACTGAAGGTCATGTGGATTACTGGCTCATCGTTCGGCAACAATAACTCGATAAATGCAGCCGCTGGAATGGCAGCTCGACCCGATCGATATGCCGCATCGTGCGGGAGATCGATACGCGACAGGATACGATACCCATCCTGGTTCTTCCTGACTGTCACGTAGACGTTGAACGGCTGCCACTCCTGGCTCTTTGCCCCGAACTTCTCGATATTCGGCTTGCCGAAATCTTTCTGCGCCCAATCCGCTTTTGTCGTCAGATAACTGCCTTGATAGCGCTGATACTCTTCCTGCGAAAGCGTCTGATAAGTTAGCAGCCCAATCGGATTCTTCTCGCAGGCCCACTCGCGGCCCGTTGCCTTGTTCCGCAACTGCGTAATTGCGCCTGTCTTCGCGTCAATGCCGATGACGAAATGAGCTGTTTCGATCGGCCGCGAGCCTAACAGATATTGTGCGTCCTCCAGAGTGGTCACTGGCCACGTGGGCGCAAGCCCCGCCATCGCAAGTTGCGCCTCTTCGCGCAGCGCTTCCGGCAGCGCGTTCACACCATGCAGCAAATCCTGCCGCTTCTCAATCCAACTAAACTCCACCACCTTGTAGTTCTTCGTATCCAGCATCTTTGCCAAATCTGCCGGCAGGTAGTTATCAAAGTCCAGCCACGTTTTCGTATCCGTGCCCCAGGTGTGCTCAGCCTCCAGCAGCACATGCCGCAGCAACTGCAAATCAGTCTCGTCACCAATCTTCAAGCTGCCCTGCGCAATCCACTCTTCGCGCATCCGCGCCAGTTCCCTGAACCGCGCTACCTTCAGCGGATCGCTAGCGCACCCATAGATCCAAGTGTCGCCAATCTCCTGTGTCACAACCGGCAGATTGCCGCGATAGCTTTCCAGCGCATTCGACATCTCTGACAAATCCGCCGCCTTGATCTCCGCATTGGGAAACTGAGCCGCCAGGTCCGCATGAATCTGTGCAATTTCCTCTGCCGTGTGCGGACCGCTGTTGTCGCCGCGCACCGCAGTTACCAGCGCCAGGTCCGACTCCGGAACCACGGCCACATCGCCGTACTCGTGGTGGTACATCATGGCCAGGCTCGCGCCGCCCGGGTCCTTCCACAGAAACAGCGGCGGCAGCTTTGCCGGCGTCGATCCGCCATTCACGCCAATCTCAAGAAATCTGATTCCGCCTCGCTCGAGCGGGGCAATCATCCCACGCGTGTGGCCAGGCACATCGGTCATCTTCGCACCCGTTGTCACGCGTCCGTAGCGCTTGTCGAGCGACCGCGCCAGCGCCAGGCTGCCCTCAATCAACGATGGCGAAAGCATTTCGGTCTGCCACGTAAATGGAAGCCCATGCCAGGCAATATCGCCGCGCTCAATCGCCTCTTCCATCGCCTTTTTCTCTGCCGCCTGCGTCTGCTCAAGATACTCAAACAGCAGCCACGATCCGGTGGTCCACACATAGCGCCGCTTGCCCGCGGCGTTTGCGGCGCGCGCAATCTCGATGGCCTGCGGAAAGTACTGCGTAAAGTACTTGTGCACCACATTCGCCTGCGTGTCGATGAACCCCGCATCGAAGTGGCACTTGAACATCACCAGCACGCGCTTCACATCCCGGCTGGGCTCGGGCTTGTCGGCGCCAAACACAAACGGCGTCCGCAAAAACAATCCAGCTCCCGTAACTGCGGCGGCCTGCACAAACTCGCGGCGTTTCATTTTTCATTTCCTCGAACCGGGAAGTGTACCACTCGTCGATTCTGCGCGATAAACTTCTTCCATGATCCACGATGGCCGCAGGCGCAAACTTCCTTTCGATCTTGCCGAGGCAGTGGCGCACCTCTGCGCGCGCGATGCCAAACTCGCTGCACTCATTGATCGTGTCGGCCCTTGCACCCTGCGGCTCGATGCCTCACCCTCGCCCTTCGAATCGCTGCTTGAGTCCATCCTCTACCAGCAACTGCACGGCAAAGCCGCAGCCACCATCCATCGCCGCGTGCGCGAATATTTCGGCGGCGACCCCACGCCCGCGCAGCTCATTGCCACTCCCGACGAAGTCCTGCGGGCGGCGGGAGTTTCAGGAAACAAAGTCAAGGCGATGAAGGACCTGGCCTCGCGCACCATCGACGGCACCGTTCCCTCGCACGCCGCCATTAACAAGATGTCTGACGCCGACATCGTCGAGCGCCTCACCGAAGTTCGCGGCATCGGTCCCTGGACCGTCGAAATGCTGCTTATCTTCCGCATGGGCCGGCCCAACGTTCTGCCCGTCACTGACTACGGCGTCCGCAAGGGCTTCGCGCTCACCTTTCAGCGGGTGCCTAAATCCCGTCCCATCGAGGCCGCCGATCTGCCCGCGCCCGACGTTGTTTTCAAGCGCGGCCAACGCTGGGCGCCCTACCGCTCGGTGGCAAGCTGGTACCTGTGGCGGGCCTGCGACCTCCACAAAATCACTCCGCCCGCAGGCCGTTCCGCGCGCACGTAGCTGGAATAAACCAACCCCAGAGCCGATTGCCTCATCCAAATTCTGTTTGGATTAGGAAACACTTACTCATTCCCCGCGGGGTACATAGGCAATTCGACGTAGAATATCTAAGCGCGCTTCGCGACAGGAATCCTGATGGCTCCAACCAACCGTTATATTTGCGTTCACGGGCACTTTTATCAACCGCCCCGCGAGAATCCCTGGCTTGAGGCAGTTGAAACGCAGGATTCGGCTACTCCCTACCACGACTGGAACGAGCGCATTTGCGCGGAGTGCTACGCTGCCAATGGCGCCGCGCGCATTGTGAACGGCCGCAACCAGATCATCGGCATCGTTAACAACTATTCCCGCATCAGCTTCAACATCGGGCCCACGCTTATGAGTTGGCTCGAGCAGAATGCGCCGCGTACCTATCGCATGATCCTCGACGGCGAGCGCTCCAGCCGCAAGAACTTTCGCGGTCACAGTTCGGCCATCGCGCAGGTCTACAACCACATGATTCTGCCGCTCGCGAGCACCCGCGACCGGATCACGCAGATTCGCTGGGGCATTGCCGACTACGAACACCGCTACGTTCGCCCACCCGAGGGTATGTGGCTGGCTGAGACTGCCGCAGATACCGAATCGCTGCGCCTGATGGCCGAACACGGAATCAAATTCACCATCCTCGCGCCACATCAATGCAAGCGCATACGCCAGCTCAATGACCAGGCGGCCGCATGGATACCGACTCCCGAATCCAGCGTCGATACCACCCACCCCTATCTCGTGCGCTTCCCGTCAGGCGCTTCGATCGCCGTGTTTTTCTACAACGGGCCCACCTCGCGCGCTATCGCGTTTGAGGGGCTGCTTAATTCTGGCGAAGTATTCGCCGCGCGCCTCAAAGCCGCTCTCAAAGACCGCAGCAACGAGCCGCAACTGGTGCACGTAGCCACCGATGGCGAATCCTACGGGCACCATCACAAGTACGGCGATATGGCGCTGGCCTTCGCGCTCAATCTGCTCGGCAACGACAAGACGGTTCGCCTCGCCAATTATGGGAGCTTCCTCGAGCGCTTTCCACCTGAAAACGAGTGCGAAATTGTCGACAATACCTCATGGAGCTGCGCCCATGGCGTGGAGCGCTGGCGTTCGAACTGCGGCTGTAATGGCGGCAAGCCCGGCTGGAATCAGCAATGGCGCACGCCGCTGCGCCAGGCTCTCGACGAGCTGCGCGATGCCCTCGTGCCACTCACTGAAGGAGCAGGTACAAAGTATTTTCACGATGTGTGGGCCGCGCGCGACGCCTACATTCAGGTGATTCTCGACCGCACTGAAGCCAATATCGACCGCTTCCTCTCTGAGCACGCCACGCATACTCTCAATCACGATGAGCGCGTGCATTCACTCGAGCTGATGGAGATGCAGCGCCACGCGCAGCTCATGTATACAAGCTGCGGCTGGTTCTTCGACGACATTTCCGGCATTGAGACGGTGCAGGTAATCGCCTACGCCGCGCGTGTTATTCAGCTCGCGCGACGCATCTTCGGCGAACCCGTTGACGCCATTGAAGCAAGCTTCACATCGCGCATGGGCGAGGCAAAGTCGAATGTGCCTGATGCCGGCACCGGCGCCGATATCTACAAAAAGTGCGTTAACACCATGCAGCTCTCGCTCGAGCAGGTGGCCGCGCACTACGCCATCAGTTCCGTCTTCTCGTCCTACGCCGACGAAATCGATCTTTACTGCTATCGCGTGCGCCGCGTCTCTTACGAGATATTCAACTCCGGCCGTGGCCGCCTTGCCATCGGCCGCGTGCACATTACCAGCGCCATTACAGACCGCGAGCAGGCCTTCTCGTTTGCGGTGCTGCACTTCGGCGATCAGAATATTACCGCAGCGGTCAAGTCCTACAGCGACTCCGACGCGCCGTCATTTGAAGGCTTTGCCAAAGAAGCCGCCAGCCACGTGCAGCGCGCCGATTTTCCTGAGGTAATCCGCCTGCTCGACCGCTTCTACTCCCACGCCGCCTACTCGCTCACCTCGCTTTTCAGAGACGAGCAGCGCCGCATCGTCAATCTCATTCTCAACACCACGCTCACTGATGTTGAAAACTCGCTCACCAGCATCTATCAGAATCACGCCAGCCTGCTTCACTATCTCTTTGAAGCCGGGCTTCCCAAGCCGCCCGCGCTCACGCTGGCCGCGGGGTTCGCCATCAACGCGGGGCTGCGCCGTGTCCTCGACACCGATCCCGTCGACCTGGCTCAACTGCGCTCCTACCTCTCGCTCGCCAAAATCGACCAGGTGCCGCTCGATACCAGCACCCTCTCGTATATCGCCGACCTACGCATGAAGCGCGTCATGGCCGATCTGCAGGCCTCTGCGGGATCAATCGAGCAGCTCGATCGCGCGCTGGCGCTCGTCCGGGCCCTCTCTGAGCTACCCTTCGGTTTGAACCTTTGGCAGGCGCAAAACCTCTGGTACGAGATTTACCGCACTTCCAGCTCCGCCCTTACGGCGCTCGAGCCGGAACAGCGCTCACGCTGGATTGCGGACTTTGGCGAACTGGGCCGCTGCCTCACCATCGATATCGAATCGATCCGCGTTGAAGAAGAAGCTCGCGCCAAAGCCGTCGCCGCAGACTAGCCGGGAGATTTGGGTGCGCCATCCTCGCTGCGTCTCTTTTTGCGGCTGGGGTGGCACAATCCACACTCGGCGGACGCCGGACCTTTCCTCACTGCCCCACGTGCGGCTTGATCAGCTCGTCGAGATAGTCGGGCTTCGAGTCGTCGCGCTTCAGGTGCGGGAACCGTTGGCCGCCATGGTAGTCGACGTCGGCTGTGAAGTAGTACTCGTCGTTGATCACCAGCAGCGAAATTGGCGCGCTCGAATTCTTAGCGGCTTTGATCGCGTCTTCGAGAATGTCGTGGTTGTACAGACGTCCGTTCACGCCCACCACCTTCATCCCCGATGAGATGCCTGCCTTGAAGGCCGGTCCGCCAACGATGGAGTCGCCCACCTGGCCGTCCTCGCCCAGTTGCAATCCAACCGAATAAACGTCGCTCGGACCACCGCGGCGGCCTGATAGATGCGCTGGTTGATCGGTAAAATCAACCTTCCATCCACCGTTCTGCAAACCGGCATCGGGCATCTCGGTCTGGGTCTCGTTCACATGCTGGTGAAAGAACGCCTTCCAGTCGTAGGGCGCAACCTGGTTGAGTGCGGCCACAACATCGTCGAGGGTGTAGCCCTTCACTTCAGGCCCGTTGTTGGCGCCGCCGTGGAAGACGTGGCAGAAATCGTCAATCGACTTCTGGCCGTTGGTTACCTGGTGGATGACGGTGGCCACCTCAAGCCACATCAGGTCGCCTTCGTCGTAGTAGTCCGCCGAGCGGCGCCAGTTGATCCAGCCGCGTCCCCCGCCGCCCGGCCCCGAGCCGATGATGGCCGTTGCCGTGTCTTGCAGCGGACGCCAACTGCGTCCCGGCCGTCCCGGGCCGAGCATGGCGGCAGTGGACGCCAGCATATCGCGATACTGCTCGGGTGTGGCCAAACCGCTGCGTGCTCCCAGCATCGGACCCAGGTATTCAGTGAGTCCCTCGTACACCCAGAGCAAATCGTCCTGCATGGGCTTTTCAAAATCGGGCGTGGCTAAATCTGCCGGGCGGCGGAACTTGCCGTTCCATGAGTGCACGTACTCGTGCGGCAGCAGCATCGCCACCGTCATTGCGCCGCTTGGCTCAAGCAGCGTGCGCTCAGGCAATCGGCTGTCGTTGGACTCGTGGTGCTCCAGCCCGAAATGGGCCACGTGATCGCTCAACGTGAGCAGGAAGTGATAGTCGCGATAGTGCCGCGTGCCAAACAGTTTGCCCGCCTCAGCCACCAGGTTCACCATGCCCTTTTGCACCTCCGGGCTGATGGCGAGCGCGGTCTCGCTGTCGGCCACCAGGTCAAGCTCATGGTGGATTGGCTCTCCCGGCGGCGTGATGTCGACGGCGCGATAGTATTCGCCCGCAATCACCGGCGAATCAACCAGCAACTCGAGCGAGACGGGCTTGAACGAAATCTTGTTGCCCGTCTCACCGGCCACCGGCAGCGCCGTGCCGAACTTCCACCCCTCGGGCAGAACCAGCTTGGGGTCTACAGTGATTTGCGACGAGGTCGCCCCGGCCGGATAGAGCACGGCTTCGTTCCACTCCAGCACCAACAGCTTGTCGGTCGCCGAGTAACCTTCGGGCTCAATGATGTCGAAATCCGCGGTCAGCTCAGTGGCGCCTGCGGGAACATCGACGTGAAGGGTGAACACATCGAGCGTATCGCGCTGCCAGGGCACAATCTTGCCGCCGACCTCGAATTTGAGCCCCGTCACGTCGGCGATCGGTCCGTCGGGGCCGTGCTCGCCTGGAATCCACTTGGGGTAATAGAGGGTTGCGGGCCCGCCTGCAACCGGAATCACCTCGTGCGTGTGCAATAGCTTTTGTGAATTCCTGGTGGCGTCAACGGTGAGCGCGATGTTGCCCGATTGCGCCAGAACGAAAGGTGTTGTTAGCAGGACCGCGAAAACGGTCAGGGCGAGTGCTCGAAGGCTTGGACGGGACATTCGGGGATACTCCTTGGCGCGAAGACACTGATGATAAAGAATGATACCGGCTGAGGCCCGGAAAGGGTCAGGTCGGTCGGCACTTCGGAGGGAGCGGGGGCCTTTAGGCCCCCGAATAAGGCGCCAGGCATAGAGACGGCTTTAGCCGCGGATGCTTCCGGACAATCTTATTGATCCCGACCGAGTTCTCACGCACACTCTAAGGCCCGCACCTTCCAAACTAACTCACAACCGCCAGGTCTCTGCAGCGACGGCCGGGTTTTGTGACCGCTACGTGTGCGAAAATTGAAATTTGCATACACAGACAAAGTTCCGCTTGCTGGTGGTGCGGGTTGGCGCCATGGGCGACATTCTGCACGCCCTGCCGGCGGTGACCGCGCTAAGGCTGGTGCACCCCAACTGGGAGATCGGCTGGGTGGTGGAACCGCGCTGGCAGGGTCTGCTGGCCGCCCCAGGCGCCCAGGTTCGGGGCGCTGGAATGCCGGTGATTGATCGGCTTCATTTTGCCCCGACCCGCGATTGGGCCAGTCAGCCCATACACCCCAAAACTGCGGCTGCCATAGGTGCGCTACGTAAAGAGCTGCTGGCGGCCGGCTACGATGCTGTGCTGGACCTGCAGGGGTCCATCCGCTCGGCCACCATTGCCCGCATGGCCAAGATCCGGCGGGTAATCGGCGAAGCTGAGCCGCGCGAGAGACCCGCACGCTGGCTATTTACTGAACGCATCGCCACCCACGGCGGCCATGTGATTGAACAGGACCTGGAACTTGCCTCGGCCGTTGCCGGTGACGAACTCACGTTCACCCAGGCGCAACTGCCCGTGGACCCCGCTGCCGAGGCATGGTGCGACGACCTTCTGGCTTCGAGCGGAACACGGCCTGTGGCGCTCATCAATCCCGGCGCGGGGTGGGGCGCCAAGCGCTGGCCCGTGGAGCGCTACGCCAAGGTGGCGCGCGGCCTCATGGAGCGAGGCTTCCGAATCCTGGTGAACGCCGGGCCCAGCGAAGAGCCGATGGCCGACGTAGTTGTGAAAGAGACATCTGGCGCGGCCATCCCTCTGGCCACATCCCTCGACCAACTGGTGGCCATCACCCGCCGCATCGCCTTGTTTGTGGCCGGCGATACCGGCCCGCTGCACCTTGCCTGCGCACTTGGCCGCCCCGTTGTGGGCATCTACGGACCCACCGATCCCAGCCGCAATGGACCGTACGGCACGCAGTTCAGGGTGCTGCGCAGCCCTGAGAGCAAACGCGACCACAAGCGGCGCGAGGAGCCTGAAGCCGGCCTGTTGAGCATTACGCCTGAAGATGTGTTGCAGGCCGCGGTCGGGCTGGCCGCTGCTGAGCCGCTGAAGCCGGAAGAAGAAGACGTTCCGGAGGCGGAGGCATGACGGAACGCTCTGCCGCCACGGTCGCGCAGACTGCTTCGCGATGGGAGCGATGGAAGCGGATAAGCCGTCGCATCCGAGTGCCGCTGGGCTTTATTGCAGCGCTAATATATCTCTTCGAGCTCTGGCGCCGCCCACCGCATGCGTCGGCCGTCGCCTGGAGTCTGGCGCTCGTTCTGCCCGGCCTTTGGCTGCGCGCCTACGCCGCGGGCTATGTGAAGAAGAACCGCGAACTCACCGTCACCGGTCCCTACGCGCATACTCGCAATCCGCTCTACCTGGGCTCAATACTTATTGCCGCGGGATTTGCTGTGGCGATGATGAGCTGGCCCATGGCCCTGGTGCTGGCCGGTGGATTCGCCCTCATCTACGTTCCGGTGATCGCCTCTGAAGAACAGTTTCTGCGCAACACTTTTGCCGGATTCGACGACTATTGCCGGCAGGTTCCGAGACTTTTTCCGCGGCTTACCGCTGCCCGGATTGCACGTCCACTAGAAGATGCTGCGGGCGCCGGCCAGCCCGATCCGAGCTCGAAAGCCGGCTTTTCGCTTGCGCTCTACCTCAAGCACCGCGAGTACAATGCTGCAATAGGGGCCACATTACTTTACCTCAGCCTTCTGTTTCTGCGTCCGGTGCTGGCTGCAATCTTCTACAAGAACCCGTAAGCGTTTATAAGGGTCAAACGGTCAATCAATTAGCTGTAAGGAGCCAAGCCTGACGTTGAAGATTTGCGCCGTTGCCCGAACATTGGTTTGTGCCGTTGCACTTGCCGCCATGGCTTACGGCCAGCAACAGCCCCTGACCCTCGCGCCGCCCCGTGCCGGGTTCGCCTTTCCGCAAAAGCAAACCCTCACCTACTCCGTCGATTGGCGCGTCTTTCCGGCCGGCACCGCGGTCATCCACTTTGAAGCCGACGGCGACCGTGAGAAACTTTCCGCCACTGCCGACACCATCGGCGCCATCAACATGCTTTTCCGCGTGACCGACAAGTTCCAGTCGACCTTTGACCGCGGCAAAGGCTGCACCTACGAGTTCGACAAGCAATCCACCGAGGGGCGGCGCCAGGTAACTCAAACCCTGCACGTGGACTACGACCAGAAGAAGTCCTACCTTGACCAGAAAAACCTGGTGACGGGGCAGACCAAGCATGTTGAGTCGCAAGTGGATGGATGCCTGACCGATCTGCTTACCGGCGTCTTTTACGCATCGTCGCAGCCTATGCAACTGGGACACAACTTCGTGATTCCGGTGGCCGACCCGCAGCGCACCGTGGCCGTAACCATGAAGGTTGAAGGACGCGAAGAGATCAAGACCAGCCTGGGAACCTTCAAGACGCTGCGCGTGCAGCCCACCGCCGATGCGGGTGTGGTGAAAAACCGCGGCAACATCTGGATCTGGTACACAGACGACGACCGCCATCTGCCGGTGCAGATGCGCGCGCGGCTCTTCTGGGGAACCATCACCTTCCGCCTGACAGGGAACGAAGACAAGTAGGTGCAGCGCAGTTATTGAGTGCTGCACGAATAGTGCCTGGCACTCACGCTCCGCCTGACAGGGAACGAAGATAAGTACGCAGTTATTGAGCACTGCATGACTAATGCCCGGTACTCGCGCCGTAGGCGCAGAGGTTGTTAGCCCCGCGTTTCAACGTGGGGAAAGGGATTGTGGATTATCATTCCGGAGTCCCGTAGGGACGGCGCGATTACATTCCATATTGAAATCAATGGCTCTGCCAGCGGAGTTACTACGTCCGTCGCAGGCAGGGCAATTTCCACCCCTAAAATACGAAAACGCCGGGGACCGCGGTCCCCGGCGCCTCATATCTTGGTGACCTAACAGGTCGATCAAATGCCGTCCTCCGGCTCGGCTTGCGATGGACTCGTCCAGCTTGCGCCGGTTGTGCTCATCACTCGCCTGTACTGGCGGCCTGCGTCAGGCTTGCGCCCTTGGCTGCCCTTCCAGCCGCGCCGTCTGCATTACCTGCGACTTGCGCCGCCCTTCATGCATCCGACTTGCCGCTGATATAACCCTCCGGCTTGCGCCTTCCTGTTATATCTTCCAGTCTTCCTGCCCGGTACTACCTACAGCTTTCGCTCCAAGTTACCCCGGTCAGTTTAGCCAGCGCTTCAACTTCGGGCTTGCGCCTTCCGCTGTGCTCTCTGGCCGTGCTTCCAACGGGCTTCCGGCTTGCGCCGACTTCCCGCCTTCCGCGCGGACTGGCGACCAGCTTCAACTCTCATCGCGTGCCGCACACCTAGCTCGCCCGCAATGTAACTCGTGGCTTGCGCCGCAGGTTACACGCTTGTGGCAGCGCCGACGACTCAACCCCTGGCTTACGCCTGTTGTTGCATCCTTCGGCAAAGCTGGCGACCAGTTCCCGGACCTCGGTTGGCTGCTGCATCTCCGGCTTGCGCCGGTTGCCTGCCTCCCGCCTACTTCCGTTCCCTGAGTCCTTCAGTCGAGTCTTGGTTGGTCTTCCGGCTTGCGCCGGACTCCAGCTCCCTGGCTCAACTGTCGTGCGACCCGGAATCTCGTCGCATGCTGGTTCTTTGGGCTTGCGGTTTGAACCCCGCGGCTTGCGCCGCTGAATCCCTCTCACAGGCTTGTGGTGAACTTTCGACTTCAACCGGACCTTGCATCGTCAGCTAAGCCGCCGATGAGTATCCGCCATCCGCCGTCCATTGCACCTCCGGATCACCAGGGGCTGACTTTCTGGCTCTCGCCTTCTGTCGCATCCTCTGGCTCTGCCAGCTTCTCTGGCGTTTCAACTTTCGTTGACTCGCCCTCTTCTGGCTCGACTCTTCGATCAGTGCGCCGGCCTTCGCCCGCGTCTTAATCTCTCTAGCCTGACTGGCTGCTTGCCTCCGGCTTTCACCGGCTGCCTGCTGCCATTCATCCGGCAACCAACTTACGACTCCCTACTGAGTCATCAGTTGAATGAGACCTTACGTCCGTTAAATCTGTGGATGCAAGTGCAAAAAACAAGTAAATCTGTGGATTTCACCAGTAATGGTGCAAAGCGGCGCATTTGTGTGTTTTGCAAGGGGTTTTCTGTACTTATTTGGACAGTAACTGGCCTAATTGGCGGAGTAAGTGCCAATAACTACGCACCGAAATTAGTGCAGTTAGGAGGCTGAGTTTTTAACAGTCAGTGGAAAGCTGGTGCTGTCATTCAGCCATCAGCTCTCAGCTCTCAGCTTTCAATCAGCGGGCAAGGCCTATAATTGGGCCGTCTTCAAATCCGCTAAACGACAATCCGATTGATGAACGATCGCGGTTGCAAGAGGATGGTGAAATGTCAGCAAAGTGGGCTTGTGTGTTGCTTCTGTTTGCGTGTCTGGCTTCGTGCTGCGGGGTGAGAATGGTGGCGCAGGCGCCTCCGGCTGCTGCCGCCACCGAAACGGCGGTTCCAATCCAGTTTGACGTCATGGTGACTGACAAGGCAGGCAATCCAATTCCCGGGCTGAAGCAAGAGGATTTCAAGCTGCTGGACAACCGGCAGCCAGTGACGATCAGCTCCTTTGCAGACCATGAGCCAGGAGGTGGAACCCCTGCTGCAGTATTGATTGTGCTCGACAATCTGAATGCGGATTTTGAAGCCGTGACCACAGCGCGGCTGCAGATTGAAAGCTACTTGAAGAGAAACGGCGGGAAACTGGCGAATCCGACCGGACTTTTTGTGTTGAGTTCAGGTGGTCTTGACGAGCTCACGCCCATTTCGACCGACGGCAATTCGCTCGCCGACACATTGCACCAGAAGATGGCGGAAACCCGCATGGATCGAAGTTCGTTGGGAGTTGCCGGGGCGGAGGAAAGGCTGAATACCTCGCTGCAGGCATTTTCCGCGCTGGGCAGGTACTTGAACGTCGATGGGCGCAAGGTAGTGGTGTGGCTGGGGCCAGGATGGCCGGTCATCGACAGCTCTCAGGCGGACATTGGCCCGGTGCAACAACAGTATTTCTTCAGCACCGTCACTGACCTATCGCGCATGCTGCGCGACGAGCAGATCACAATTCACGTGGTGAACCTGGTGGGGTCTGTTAATTCAAACATGCACATGGCCAGCGGGGTGGGGAATATTGGTCAAAACAGCGTGCAGGCCGGGAGCGGGAGCGAGTTATCGTGGGAAGGTTTCACGAAGCCGCTGACCAGGCAGAACAAGGCGGAGCCGGGCTACGTCGCGCTGCAGGTATTTGCGCAGCACAGCGGGGGCACCGTGGTGATGGGCAGCAACGACGTTGCCAAGGAGATAGACAGGTGCGCGCGGGACGCCACCGCATGGTACTCGCTGACCTTTGACGCGCAAAAGGCGCCCGCGCCGAACACTTGGCACGACGTCGACGTGAAGATCGATAAGCCGCAGGTAAAGGTGCGCACGGAGAACGGGTATTACACGCAGCCGTGAGGAGGCGGGATAGCGGGCCGGCAATTATGGTTGGCGAAGACGTATTACGAGCCCCCGAGTGTTGTCGATTTGCCCGGTTCGAGCGGGGAAAAAGATCAATTCGAGGAATGCGCGGTTGATTGCGAGACGCAGTCCCGGCGCTCTGTTTTCTCTGGGGGAGACAGCGTGGGGTAGTAAAGCCTGAATGCAGAACCCAAAAACATCGCGAGCCCCTATGCGGAGGAGCAGGAGCCATCAGGCTTCTAAATCGCAGGCGCATCTCGCCGGGCTTCTTAACAAGGGCACGACTTTAGTCTTGTTGTGCCGAGCAGCCCGTAGTCGGCTCGAAAACCATCACATCCATGTATGACGCGAGTCACTGACCTTTCCTGGAGGCGGGCGCAATGTTGCACGGAAGTTCGCGTCCGTTTCCTCGAGGAGTATCTCCTTTTCTCAACTCCGCACACCTGTCAGTGACGTGCCTCCAAGGCCTCCCCGAAATTGAGATTGGGCGCATTTGATTTGAGATCGCCACAATCGAAGCTGGAGATACCATGCCACGTTGCAAAGCTCTGTTGAGGATTACACTCCTGGGTGTTCTTTTATCGCTATTCGTATTGCCATGTTTGGCGCAGGCGCCCAGCACTTGGGACTGGCGTGCTCAAGGCAAGACCACCCCGGTAAAGAACCAGGGATCCTGCGGAGACCCCTGGGTGTTCGCTCCCGTGGAGGCTCTGGAATCGAAGATATTGATTCTCGACAACCTGACGACGAATCTCTCGACACAGCAAGTGCTCTCATGCTCTTCGGCATTGCCGGGAAACTATGGCGGTTCTTGTAATGGGGGCGTCCCCACTGACGCTTTCAACTATATGAAGGCTGTGGGCCTTGGGGGAGATTCGTGGTTTCCGTATCAGGACAGCGATCAGGTGCCCTGCCCTTCCACCCTGCCATCAAATCTTGCCAAGATCGAAAGCTATCTTTCCGTTACTCTCGGCGCAGATAACGCTACAACCATAACCAACCTTGAGAACGCTATTTACACCTATGGTCCTGCGGCGGCGTACTTCAACGTAAACCAGGATTTTTTCAACTACAGGTCGGGAGTGTACTCGCACACCGGCGACACAACCATTAACCACATGGTGCTCATTGTCGGCTACAACGATCCGGCCCGTTACTGGATTGTGCAGAATAGCTGGGGCAATGCATGGGGCATGAACGGTTACTTTGAGTTGTCCTATGACGGGGCTTCTGGCCTGTACCTCTATCCACCGATCGTTCTGCCGCAGACCGATCCCATTCTTACCACTGCGCCCGCAGGGGCCAACGACCAGATCGCCTTGAGCACTTCGCCAGCCGGGCTCGCTTATCAAGTTGATGGCGTGACTTACACAAGCGCGCAAGTCTTCAGTTGGAGCGATGGATCGACACACACCATTTCCGCCGTTTCCCCGCAGCCTTCACTCATCTCCGAAGCCCAATGGACTTTCTATGGTTGGTCAGATGGCGGAGAGGCGAGTCACACGGTGACGGCCAGCGCGGGCGCGACATTCTCAGTTTCGTTTGTACTGTTAAGCACAGGCACCGCCGGCGCAACCGGACCGCAAGGCCCGCAAGGTAATGCCGGACCAACGGGGCCAGCAGGGCCACAAGGCCCGCAAGGAATTCCGGGGCCAGCGGGAGTGACCGGGGCACCAGGACCTCAGGGGCCTCAGGGTCCAATAGGGCCGGCCGGCAGTCAGGCGTGGAACGTGTTCGTTCCCAGGACGGATCGACTGCTGCCGACGGTCGCGGGCACATTTACCCCCGGCAACAACATTACTGTCACCAGAGTCCAGGCGCAGGCACGAGTGGCGCCGAACGCGTGCAAAACAGATGCAATAGTGCAGGTATCAGATGGGACGGCCGGCGGCACCATCAACCTGCCCATCAAAGCAGCCGCGAACGACAGCGGAGTTCTGGGTGTCAATTTCCAGGCTGGTACTCCGATAACACTCTCGTACATGCCGTCGAAATTCTGCAGAATGCCACCGGAAGCGATCAATGTAGTGGTGCAGTATCAGGGCAGATGAGCCGTAGACAACCCGAACCGAAGGAGACTTGTGTTCCGCGGCTTCAGGGCGAATCGTGTTTTGGCCGTTCGGCGATGCCTTGGCTTGCGCAAAGATTGGATTGCCGTCAAGCCGGCACCACGCTCTTCGCCAGCATCTGCCTGATGCCGCGCAGCGCCTGCCGCGTGCGTTCCTCGTTCTCGATCAGCGCGAAGCGGACGTGGTTGTCGCCGTAGTCGCCGAAGCCTATGCCGGGGCTTACGGCCACCTTGGCTTCGGTCAACAATAACTTCGAAAACTCAAGAGAGCGGTGCTCGCGGTATGCCTCGGGGATCTCGGCCCACACGAACATGGTGGCCTTGGGCGAGGCTACCTGCCATCCGGCCTTGTTGAGTCCTTCAACCAGCACGTCGCGGCGGCGGCGGTAGTTGTCGCAGATTTCGGCCACGCACTCCTGCGGGCCCTCTAACGCCGCGATTGACGCCACCTGGATGGGCGTGAACGTTCCGTAATCGAAATAGCTCTTCAGGCGGGCGAGCGCGGAAACCAGCACCGGGTTGCCCACCATGAATCCCACGCGCCAGCCGGGCATGTTGTAGCTCTTGCTGAGCGTGAAGAACTCAACGGCCACATCTTTGGCGCCGGGCACCTCGAGCACGCTGGGCGGCTTGTAGCCGTCGAAGGCGATGTCGGCATAGGCCAGGTCGTGAATGAGGTGGAAGCCGTACTGGCGGGCCAGCTCGACGAGCCGCGCGAGGAAGGGCAGGTCGACAGTCTCGGTAGTGGGGTTCGACGGGAAGTTGACGATCAGCGCCTTGGGGCGCGGGGTCATGCGCGGGATGAGGTCCTCAAGCTGGGCCAGAAATTTTCCCTGGTTGTGGATGGGGACAGAGACCACGTGGGCGCCGGCAATGACCGGGCCGTAGATGTGGATGGGGTAGCTGGGGTTGGGCACCAGCACGGTGTCGCGCGAGTCGAGAATGGCGAGACAGAGGTGCGCAATACCTTCCTTGGAGCCGATGGTGACGATGGCCTCGCTGTCGGGATCGAGATCGACGTTGTAACGCGTCTTGTACCAGGTGCAGATAGCTTTGCGCAGGCGCGGCAGGCCGCGGGAGACCGAGTAGCGATGCGTGGGCGGCTTCATGGCCGCCTCAACCAGCTTGTCGACGATGTGCTTGGGCGTGGCTCCGTCTGGATTGCCCATGCCGAAATCGATAATGTCTTCGCCGCGGCGGCGCGCAGCGGTCTTCATCTCACCGGTGATGTTAAAGACATAGGCCGGCAGACGCTGAATGCGGGAGAACTCTTCCATGATGACTCCAGTGTAAGACAGTGGTCAGTTATCAGTTGTCAGTTGTCAGCGAATGAGTGAATGAAAGAGTGACGAAGTGAAACAGTTGGGCAGTTAGACAGAAGCTGCAAGGCGACGGGCGCACTGACAACTGAAAACTGATCACTGACAATTGTTTTTCGGGATGAGGAGGTACGGAGTCTAGGCGGCCGCAGCCGCCGCAGCAGCGCGAGCCGCTCCGGCGCATAGAGCGCGTGCAATGACGGAAGCAATATGGCAGGTGGGCTGCATGGGGTGATTATAGCGGAGAGCTAGCTATTAGCTCTTTAGGCCCTCACCAACGGTGAGATTGAGCAGGCGACCAAGGCGCTTACGGAATCTATTGGCTACTGGCTACTCCCTACTGGCTGCCCTCTTGACACCGACCTATTTTCGATATATCGTAAGATATATCTTGGATAGCACGAACGATATATCTGAGACAAATAGGAGAAACACACATGTTTGAACATTTAAGAGAAATGCACCGCGAGCACCACGAACACTGCCACCAGGAAGGCCGGCACAGGCATCGCTTTGGTGGATTCGGCGGTGGACGCTGGGAGGGTTTCGAGCACGGCTTCGGCCACGGCCGCAGCGAGCGGTTCTTTGACGGCGGCCAGCTTCGGCTGGTGATTCTGCAGTTGATTGCAGAAAAGCCGAGCTACGGCTACGAAATTATGAAGGCCATTGAGGAGCGGCTCTCGGGCGGTTACGCGCCCAGCCCCGGCGTTGTCTACCCCACGCTCACCCTGCTTGAGGAAGAAGGGCTGGCCACCGTTGCAGCCGCCGAGGGCAACAAGAAACTCTACGCCGCCACCGACGCGGGCCGTGCGGTGCTGAAAGAAAACAGCGGCATTCTCAAGGCGATCTTCGGCCGCATGGAGCAGGCCGGCAAGCGGTTTGGCCGCGGTCGCTCTCCGCAGATTATGCGCGCCATGATGAACCTCAAGATGGCGCTCGGAATGCGCACGGGGCGCGGCGATTTGAACGCGGAGCAGGTGAGCAAGATTGCCGAGGCCATTGACGCCGCGGCGCGGGCGATCGACAAGGCGTGAGAGAAGCAGCGGATCGGCCGGCGGGAGCAGGTTCGTACTTCCCCGGTCCCCAAGTGCGAGGGACCGGGGGCACCCAGCGAATTGGCTGATAGCGCACAGTGTGTCGGCAATTGGAAAGGAGGCGCAGTAATGGCGCAGAGGATTGAAGAGATGGAATCGGCAGAGACCGAATTAACTGTTGAGCAGCGCGAGCGCATGCGCTTGCTGATTGCTGAGCTGGTGAAGACCAACCAGGAGCTGCGCTTCAGAGTCGCGCGGCTCAAGGAGAGGATTGCGCGGCTCGAGAAAGGCCTGCCCGATGAAGTTCCCTGGGCGGGGATGTTGATTTGAAGGGTGCGTGCCTGCTGCGGATGGCGCTGTGATCCATCGAGCAGCGCATATAATCCGGTTCAACACACGGTAGCGCATCAATTCAGGATTCGAGGGGGATGAAGTTTGAAGCCTATCCTTGGTTCTCTGGTTCTGGGATTGTTTCTCTCTCTGGCCTTTGCAGCGGTTAGCCTCTGTACGGTCAGCCGCGACAAAGCTATCGCGCCCAACGAAGCCATGGCCACGGCTACCGTCCATCCGCGCTACGGCTCGAGATCAACCTCCATCAGCTACATGCGATGCAATTATACGTTTGAAGCAGGCGGCAACGATTATTGGGGTAATGGCTTGTGCCCATCCGATGTGGCTGCCAGTTTAACTAAAAGTGCGCTTGAGGGCCTTCCATTCGTCCGACCGGCTACGACCGCAACGGTGTATTACGATCCCAACAACCCAGCCATCAATAGCCTCGTAGAATTCAGCGCCAAAGCGGCGAACGACTATTTGAAGGCCAAGGTGGGCTTCGGCTTGGCGGTTGTGTGCATCCTGCTGTTGGGTATGGGCGTGGTAATTGCAGCCAGAATGAGCCAACCAGGCGGCGCGATCATGGTCGATACCCAGGGAACAATGCTCTATCCCGACCAGATTAAATCCGATCCTGACGACGAAAGATTCTCGGCTCACCCCAGGCACATCAGTACAGAAGAAACCGACTGACCAGCGAACACGTGGTGCGACTAAATGAAACCACCGGACCTCAAGGCTGCACAAAAGGCGTTCCCGCCTGCCAGCGCGCTTGAGCAGGCAAGCCAGAGCAAGTTCCTCCGCAACCTGACGGACCGTTCTGAACCTGCTCGGAGCCAGTGGGCGTCACCCATGGCCACGGATAGCCGCTGCCGGCGGTGAAGAATGCAGGTTTACTCGGCAGATAGAACGAGTTTGGAAGCGCAACCGGCGAGCCCTGCCAGGTAACCGCGTCATTGAGGTAGTCGTAGTTGCCGTTGATCAAAATGTACGACCCTGATTTGCCATCCAGATACGGATCCTGACCGCCATTGCCGCCGTCCCACCCCAGCATAAAGATGCGAGAAGCGGTAAAGTCGCCGCTGTAGGTCCAACCGTTCGCTGCAGTCGTCTTTCCCGGCGTCCCCAATACGTTGCCAACGTATGCGAACCAGTAGTTGTATGCCATCGGCCCGGCCGCGCGCAGCGGACCCGGAGGATTACTTACACAAGAAGCCAGCCCCGACGGGCAATAATATCCCGTCCCTGTAGCGTCATCCACAAGCCCGCCTACGCTTGGATCGGTGAAGGGCGATCTCAAACTCGAGCCCAGGTTCCTGAAAAACGTCATATACATTGAGTTGCCATGCGTATTGTCGTTATCCAGGTTGTCGCCCCAGTTTCCCTCAAACAAAATATGGTGCGGGCCCGAATAGTGGCTCGCGTTTATTCCCATATCGACCCAATAGTCGCCTATGCCTGACTCCGCGTCGTACATCGAGTCATCGATATAGTTGTATGAAATCACCGAACCTGCACCGCCTGCTCTGGCCACCATTCCCTTCCCGGCGAAATTAGTGATGCTGTTTGTAATAAGCATTTCGGTTGAAGCGCTGTCGAGGGCTAACGGATATTCGCCACCATTGTTGACCGAATCCCAGCAGTGGTGAACGTAATCCGTGTTCAACTCGCTGCGGGCCGAATACGCCATTTCTATTCCGCCGCCGTACCAGTCGCCGACCTCGGTATTCTTCACCCAACAGTTCACGCACAGTTCCATTTCCAGGCCCCCCTCCGGAGATCGGAGAAGCGAAATGTTTTCGATGCCGGCCTCTTGAAGGAAAGAAATAGGTGTCCCGCTCCCTGAATTATTTCCATAGAGGTTCGCATAGACCTGGGCGGAATGGCCGCCGCTCTGCCGGAAAGCGATTGTGAGCGGATCATCGAACGTCAGGGTGCAGTTGCTCCCTGGGCATGGACCGGCTCCAATTGAAGCGATCTTGTGCAACTCTGATGTCACCCGGTCGCAATAGGAATACCAGCACCCTGTCGAGCTTGCTTGATAGGGATATTCGCTACTGCCAAAATCCCATGTATTGTCTTCCGCCTTCGACCACAGGACACGTCCCGTCGCCGGGCTGCCAGATGCACTGAGCCAGTCTGATGCGGCCCACACTGACCCATTTTCTGTCCACTGATTCATCGGATCAGCGACCCAGCCGGCGCCTGACGCCTCATCGATCAAAACCCACGACCCAACTGCAAATCCGCTTGTGCTGGCCACTTGAATCGTAGTTTGGCCCTGGGCGGCGTCTGCGGCCAAAGCGGTCGCGCCGCAGCCTGTGCCTAGATTCGCGCCAACGTTGCCGCATGTGCCCCAGCTATAGTTGTAGTCGGGCACAACTGGCGAAATCAAAACCTCTGGCTCCCCGCCATTCGGGCACGCCACTTCATTCGACGTACTCGTGCCGCACATTCCACCCGTGTAGGCGAGAGCGCCATCAATCACGCTGATTGAGGTCTGGCAGTATGGCGAGCTGGCGAGGGTGCAGGCGCCCGTTCCGCGTAACGAGATCCCCGTGCCGATATGTATAGGCATATCGGCCAACTTTATTGAGAATGCGCCTGCTGCAAGCTGAACCACCTCGCCAGCGGGACAATTATTAATCGCGTTCTGGATGTCGGTGTAGTCGTCCTGTCCTCCACCGAGTGGATTGACCGTCGCGCAAATCGTGGTGCGATCCGGAATGCCGCCGGCCAAAGCCAGGCCCGAGTTCTTCCAATTCGCATAAGTGTCGTTGTACGACGGCAGCACGCCGCTGGTTGGATCATCATCGCCCGATGCATTCACCGTGAAGCTCTGCGACACCGGTGGGGCCGGCGCAAATGTTGTGTTGCCTGGCTGGGTTGCCTCGATCGTGCATGTGCCTGCAGTCAAAAACGTAGCCGTCGTCACGCTCACCGCGCACACACTCGTTGACTCCGAGCCGAGTGATACCGTCAAACCGGAACTTGCCGTCGCCGATAACGTCAGGGGCGTGCCCACCGTCTGCGCGCCGGGATTGTTGAAGGTGATCGTCTGCGAAGTTGTTCCGGTAGTTATGGTCTGCCCGCTGTTGTTGCTCACCATCAGGCTTGACACATTGACCGGCTCAAAATCCGCCAGCGTGAGACTGGTGATGCACTCGAGATCGTTGTCATTCCAGCGTGCATCGGGAGTTCCAATCAACCCTCCGCTGTCTCCGTTATCGGCCAGGATGATGCCGTAGTCCCGGAAACCGGTAATGATAATGGCTGCCTGCGGGCTGGTTGCAGCGCATGCGGGCGTGGCTACAGAAGCCTTGAGACGATAGATTTCGCCGGCCGGCCCGGTCATGCTGCAGGTCGCCGGCGGCGATGACTGCGAGATTTCAGACTCAGTTGGAATGGTTTCGTCCGACTGCGTGCACGAACCCACTCCCGCGGTTTGCGTGGCCGGCCACACCCAATAATTGAGCATGTGGTTAAGCGTGAATCGGGTAGGATGCTTCACCACGCCGTTGGGCGCTGTCGGCGTGCCGGTGCTGATCACCTCGTCGGCATTCAACAGCAGCGGCGCAACCGGAAGTCCCGCCGCGTCCGATGTTCCATTGCCCTGCTCCGTAAGGTTGTTGCCCGCCACGTTGGGCCAGAGCGCATTCGACGAATCGGTCCACGGTCCGCCCTCGTAGATTCCCTGCCACATCTCGTAAAGGGCGGGATTGGAGCTCGAGCCCGGCTCTACATAAACCAGCACATGTCGATCGCCATCCGAAAAGCTGGTGCCTTCAACGGGCGCGTAAGCCGGAATCGGGCCGGAAGTGAAGTAGCTCTGATAAACCGTCGTTGAAACCGCGATGTCAGGCTGGTTATACGGAACCTCGATGGCCGGAATTCCATTCGGAAACGGCGCGCCAGACTCGTTGCCGAAAAACGGCTTTACGGATTCAGGCTGATAGCCGCTGTAAATGGGCGCGGCGGGCGACGTATCGATGGGCAGGCTGGTGGTGGCCACATCCACGCGATGATGAAAGATCGAGGTCGAGGGAAAGATATTGGCCATGAACGCACTGCTGCCATTGATTGAGAAAGTGATTTGGGCGCTGGCCTGCGTGCCGGCCGAATCGGTGACGATGATGTTCGGCGTGTAAGCGCCCATGCCGCCGATGATGGGCGCGGTGATGGCGCCGGTCGACTCATTAAGCGTCATGCCCTCAGGCAGCGGCGGATAATTGCCGCTGCTGTCAATGGTGAACTCATAGGGCGGTATGCCACCTGTAGCAGCGATGGTGCAGCCCTCATACACTGCGTTCTGTGTTCCTCCGGGGCAGGATGCGGTGGTGATTGCCAGCGGAGCAGGTGGAGTCGCCGTAACCACGGCAGTAGTTTCCACTGAACCGGCGGAATCGGTAGCCGTCAGTGTGTAGGTGGTGGTGGTTGTGGGCTTCACAGTAAATGAGCCGCTCGCAGAAAGGGATTCGAATGTGCCGGGGGTGATGGCGATTTTGGTTGCGCCCGCCGTTTTCCAGGTGAGTATGCTGCTGGCTCCGGCCACGATGCTTGCGGGCTTTGCGGTGAAAGAAGTAATCGTCGGCAGCCGGGTTACAGCTACGGTGGCCGTGGCCTGGGCCGAGCCGGCGGCGGTGCTGGCCGTCAGCGTGTAGGTGGTGGTGGTCGTGGGCGAGACCGTTGTTGAGCCGTTCGCCGATGTCGATGTGAAAGTTCCAGGCGTGATGGCGATGCCGGTTGCACCTGTCGTGGTCCAGGTAAGCGTGCTGCTGGCGCCTGACTTGATGCTGACAGGGCTCGCGGTGAATGAAGTAATCGGCTGCGGATTACTTACTGTCACGGCTGCCGTGGCTTCGACCGAGCCGGCGGAATTGGTGGCCGTGAGCGTGTAGGTGGTAGTTGCCGTGGGCTTCACTGTGAATGAGCCGCTCGGGGAAATGGATTTGAATGTGCCGGGGGTGATGGCAATGCTGGTTGCGCCCGACGTCGTCCACCTTAGCTCGGACGAACCGCCGTAGACCACGCTCGCCGGAGCAGCAGTAAACGAACTGATGGTGGGCTTGGATGCTGCGAAACAGGGGGCGGAGCCTGCGACCGCAGCCAAAGCAAGCAACAGAACGCAAAGGCTGCTTGGATACTTTCTCGGGCGATGAACCTGATTGGAGGAAGAGAACGAGCGCATAGTACCTTTCCCACAAATTCCGCGGTCCAGTCGTGTGGGCCAATGTTTTTCCGGAATTGTTACTCAACGCACGCGATGGGGAACCGAGGCGAGGGGCTCTGTGCCAGTCGAATGAGGAGGCGCAATTGCGCTGATGCTGGCTGAATGCGATTGATTATAGAGGCCGAATCCTGCAATTGATGCGAAAAACAGATGTCCGATCGATTCTGTCATCTACCAAAGTACTGCCGCATGTGTCGAACTTTATACTGAAAGACGAGATGAGCACGTTTCTACCTGTAGACGAACAACTTGACCTGCTCGAAAAGGGCGCTGCGGAGATTATCCGCGTCGCCGATTTGCACGAGCGCCTTGAAGAGAGCCGCAAGACCGGCCGACCCTTGCGCGTGAAGGCCGGCTTTGACCCCACAGCCCCCGACCTGCACCTGGGCCACACCGTGCTGCTGCGCAAGCTCCGCCACTTTCAGCAGCTCGGCCACACAGTCATTTTCCTGGTTGGCGATTTCACATCGCTCATCGGCGACCCTTCGGGCAAGAACGTGACCCGCAAGGCGCTGAGCCGCGAGCAAATTGACGAATTCGCCAAGACCTACCAGGAGCAGGTATTCAAGGTCCTCGATCCGGTGAAGACCGAGGTTCGCTACAACTCTGAGTGGCTCGGCAAGCTGGGCTACGAGCAGACCATCCGCCTCGCTTCGCACTTCACCGTCTCCCAAATGATCGAGCGTGACGAGTTCCACAAGCGCTTCCAGGCCGAGCAGCCAATCAGCCTCCATGAACTTCTCTATCCCCTCATGCAGGCCTACGATTCCGTCGCTCTTGAAGCTGACGTCGAGCTCGGTGGCACCGACCAGCGATTCAACCTCGGCGCCGGCCGCGAACTGCAGCGCCATTACGGCCAGAAGCCGCAAATCATCCTCATGACGCCGATTATCGAGGGCCTCGACGGCGTGCAGAAAATGTCGAAATCGCTGGGTAACGCAATCGGCATCAATGAACCGCCCGCCGAGATGTACGGAAAGCTCATGAGCATCAGCGACGAGTTGATGTGGAAGTACTGGGTGCTGCTCACCGACCTGAAGCAATCGGAAATTGACGCGCTGCGTGCGGGAGTGGCCGCGGGTCACGAACACCCGATGAAGATAAAGAAGCTGCTGGCGCGGACGATCGTGACCGATTTCCACGGCGAAGAGCCGGCAAGGGTTGCCGATGAGAACTGGGCGCGCATGTTCCAGCAGAAGGAAACATCCGAAGACTTGGAAGAGGTCGCAGTCGCGTTCTCTTCAGTCGCGGGCGCAGAACCGAATCAGATTCGTTTGCCAAAGCTGCTGGTAGCGCTGGGGCTGGCCGCGAGCGGCGCTGAAGCGAACCGCAAGATCGCAGAAAAGGCTGTGCGCGTCGACGCCGAAGTGGTCGAAAGCCTGGTAATCGGCGTTAGCGCGTTGCCGGCGCGAATCGTGGTGCGGCTCGGCAAGCGCGCGAAGGTGGCAGTGATTGCCTGAGCCGCAGCGGGCGTCTCATTTTTATGTGAGGATACTTCGGTGAGTTGGAGTGGCTCGCAGGGGTCTTACGAATCCCGATGCTGCGCGCCTTGTGTCAGGGCACGACTTTAGTCGTGCCGAAAATGCCCAAAATCTGTGTGGGCTTTAGCCCCCGAGGGATGTTCTTCATCCTTGCTTTTGGGGATAACTCGATTCGTTAGACATTGCCTAGTGTTTATCCGGGGGCGCGCCGACCGCCTCTAAGGCCTTCTTAGAAATTGAATTCTGCCCTTCATTGATCAATTGGCAGGAGACCTCAGTCGCTTTCCCCACGAAGTTGCTGATTCGGTCCTCTGGATCGCCACAATCGAGAAGATTATTCTTCGAGGCCTTTCTTGCAGAAACGACATTGATGGTAACGAAGTAATTCTTGTCGGATAGGCGATTCCAATGGCTCTGCGAAATCTTGGTGCTGTCAAACGTTGCTACGTTCTTCGTGTCAACGAGCTTCTCGTCGCTGCCTAAGTAAACATCCCTGAACGGTGCGTTGTATTCGCCCTGACCAGGCAACGGATCACCATCAAAATATGCGATCACGAGAACTGATTCGTTTGTGCTTTGGAGCCGCTTCTCTGCTTCGGGTGAAAGCTTCACCGATATCGAAAACGAGGGCACGGCGACTATTTTGTCGGCAGCATCATCGACCGATTTACTCTTTTTAGACTTCGACAGCAGTGCGGTTGAGGAGATTATCAGGATCGCCACCCCAGTTACCACGGTTACTGCCTGACGCAAGCGATATTTGCGCATTCCAAAACTATACTCTGGAAGCGATACCGACCAAATGCCCTGTCCGGACGAGCGTAACCTCTTTTCATCGCGGGATTGAAGCTCGTGTATCCCACCCTGAACGCCTGGAACGCATTTATGATCGTAAGTCCCTGCCTTTTGCATTGAATTACGCGCGACACGCGCACAATTGAATCATGCACGCCATTGAAGGCCCAGTCATCCGTTCCATTTCGACGAATGCTCCAGGCGCCTCCATCCATTCGCGCACAAGTTCTGAAGCTGCGAGCCTCAGGCGGAAATGCAAAAAACATACCCCTCCCCCACCCCGGGGTGCCCAGAAAGTAATTAGGGGTGTTCGATGGTAAATCAAAGCAATTACGATGGTTAGATCAAGAATGTAACAAAAATGGCTGTTACATTTGTTCTGACGAGATTCTTGTTCTAAAGGACTTACGATGAGAATTCCGCTCGTTTTGCGTTAAATTGCGCGCAATTGCAGCTTCACGCTTGCCCGTCGCAAACCATTCAAGTCAAATCAATTAGTCCATAATCCGAGCGCTGTCTGATTTTCTTGATTTCGCACAAATGTGCGTCGCAAACTCACTGCTGTTCGGCGAGCAGGTGCTCGAACTCGGGCTTTCCTCGCAGGGCTTCAAAGTCGTTGTCGCTCGCCACTTGCTTGATGGTGGCGAACCCTTCATCAAAAGCCTTGCGAAGATGTTGGATGGCGCAATCGTTCAACCCGGCTCGAGCGCAACTGCGCGCGCTTATGTAACTCACCTCGCCAAGATCCTTGATTGAGACGCGGGCATCGGTCGATGGGCCGGAGTTCGGGTCGAGGATGTGCGAGTCGAGGGTGAGCGCCTGCGCGTAGGCATCGGAACTTTCGCTGTACCGGTGCTGCATCATCAGATTGGTGCCCAGGTTCTTGAAGACGCGCGCGGAGCCGGGGGTGATCTTGAGCGCCTGGCGGTAAAGACGTTCGGCAGCGGCGTAGTTCTTGCGCGCATCCTCCAGCGTGGCAAGATTGTTCAGCGCGCCGGGATGGTCGGGGTCGATCTTGAGAGACTCCTTGTAGCAGCGGGCCGCGTTCTTTGAATCAAACAGCATCTGGTAAGCGATGCCCATCTTGTTCCAAAGCGTGGCCGACGGCTGCTGGACTTTGGAGTAAGCCTCGATCGCGGCCTGATACTGCCGGCTAATGATGAGGAAGTCGCCTCTCTGTTCATCCGTGGCCCCCGGCAGCAATGTCCTCACGGCAGTGCCGGCAGCGGCGTTGGCCGGAGCGGCCCCAACAGTGTTTGATTCCGAGGCTTGAGGTGTGGGGGGCTGGGGCGCGGCTGCAGCAGGCTGAGCGTGGGTCACAGCCTGAAGGGCTACCAAAAGCGAAATGGCCGATATCCGGCCAAAGAGTGTGAGCGCAGGCATAGTTGTTTTCCCGCGGTTGAGTAGAGCACGAATCGGACCACTGATCTGTGATCTACGACATCTAATTTAACAGAAATGTAACAAACTTTAATTAAGTTGTAATAATTCTGTGCTAAGGCAGAGCGGGAACGGCGCTCGACTAGTCTTTCTCTTCCATGTCGGGCTCCCACCAGAGGATCAGCGTCTGGGGCAGATTAAAGACGACCAGCAGAAGGACCAAGCCGACGGACGGCGCCAGCCAAATCTGTTTCCGCAATATGGTTCCAAACAGAACGATGAGCACGGGAACGGAGAGCGCAATGAATCGGACCACTTTGTAGGCCTCGTAGTGGGCAGCATTGCACAGGCGGATGTCCCGCTCGTCGAGCGCTGTTTCTTCCCCAGGCATCTTTCTGCCGTGCCAGCCGCGAGCAGCACGCCAAAGCTCCGTCCAACTCGGCGACGTGGCTTCAAAGTTGCTGATGGGGCCTTTTCTACCCATGCCGCCCAATGCAGTGAGTAACCAGACAGCACAGAGCGCAGCGAAAATGGCGGGAATGGGACCAAAATGGGGATACTCTGTCCGATTGGCCAGGTAGCGGAACCAGCTTACAGCGCCTGCTGCAACGAACAGCACAATCAGCCAATAGAAAATCACTAACCAGCGGCGATTGCGGCGGCCAGCAAGAGAGATTCCAAAATATGTGGGTCTGCAAATCATGATTGCGCCTCCTCCATATCCGGCTCGGTCCACAGCAGGATGGCCTGGGGCAGCGTGAGGAAGAGAATGATGGTTACCAGCGTGAGTCCGTAATACATGGCGTCTGGCGGCATGGGAATCCAGCTCATGAGCGACGGGCGGATGAGGCGCATGGATGCGATGAACATTGGCACACACACGGCTACGCCGACAGCCTGAAACGCCAGGTAGTGGGCATGGTCGCGCTGGTGGAGTTCGCGTTCGTCATTGCGATAAGCGCTGTCTTCGCCGGCCGGCACGGGTTGGTAGACGCGCAGCTTGAGGGCGAGCAGCGACGGGGGCATCTGATGTTCTTTTGGTGCCTTGCCATTGAAGGGCTTGACCAGGCCGCCGGCATAGTAGCCGCCCAGGAAAAAACGGCAGGCCAGAATCGCGGCCCAGATGACCCAGGCGCCGGTACCACGCCATCCGGTAAGAATCCAAAGCACAGCCAGCAGCATGGAGAAGGCCGCGTATATAACGACGACCAGCGCGCGTCGGCGGGTTTGGCGGGCCATGCTGATGCGGCGGCCGAGGACGACGACTTCGGCATTCATTGCTGCTCCTCCATGTCGGGTTCATTCCACAGGATCAGAGTTTGCGGCAGGCTCCAGAGCACGAGGGCGAGGAGCAGGAATGCCGCGGCGCCGAATCGTGACGTGAAGGCAGGGGAAATGAGGCCGGCGACGCACTGCAAAACCAGGAGGACGAATGCGATCCAGCGGGCTGTGGTGTAGGAAATAAAGTGAACGCTGTCGCGCTGCAGCCGTTCACGCTCGTCGAGTATGGCGTCGCTGGCCTGCATTGAACCAACTAACGGGCGCGCAGGGCCGAAGAGAGTTTGTGTGGTGTCGCGATCGTAAATCGACGCAAAATGAACTCCGCTGAACGGCTTAACCATCCCGCCGGCGCGCACCCCGCCAAGAATGGCGGGGAGGAATACCAAGATCTGCAGCGGATAGATGAGCCCCACGACCGGGTTGTGGCCGGGACGAAAGAACTGGGCCCATTGGCAGACACCAATTAAGCCGAGGGCAACGATCCAGTAGGCCGCAACGACAATGCGGCGCGTGCGGCGGCGAGCGGTTGAGAACCAGGGGAACGGTGAGGATTCGGAAATCATTGCTGTTCCTCCATGTCGGGTTCGGTCCAGAGCAGGATGGCCGCGGGCAGCGTGGCATTCATTGTGATCAGCGCCATCAGGACACCAAATGGAAGCGCCTCGAGAATTCCGCGATAGGCGGGGGGAAATAGCTGCGGAAATAGATTATTGAGTCCCTGAACGCTGTAAGCGAATAAGGCGACGACAAGCAGCCAGCCCATTTGCTTATGGGCAACGAAGTAAGCATGGTCGCGCCGGTGAATCTCGCGCTCGTCCCCACCCTCGGCGCCGGTGCCGGCGTATCCGGAGAAGAGAAGAAGGGCGATCATGTAAAGGAAAATCAGGACGAAGAATGCGTAGCGGAGGCCGCAACAGAAACCAACGATCCAGGCCGCGAACGTCACGTATAAGAAGACAACAAGTGCCCGCCGCCTGGCGCGGGATGCCATGCTGATGCGCTTTCCAAAGAGAGTGATTTCAGCATTCATTGCTGCGCCTCCATGTCAGGCTCGGTCCAGAGAAATATGGCCTGCGGAAGAGTGAAGTTGAGAATGAGTCCGCCCATTAACATTGCCGCGGCAAAGTTTTCGGCGATAGTTTTTCCGGCTGACCCCAGCACGGGCACAACGGGATTGGGGCTGCGGAACCATGCCATGAAAAGAGCGGCGATCAGCATCCAGCTGATCCAGTCGTAGGCAACCGAGTGGGCGTGGTCCCATCGCTGGCGTTCGCGTTCATCGCCTGAACCCACTGCTCCAAGGAGCGCGCCGGGCGAGTTCCTGCTGTCAAAGAACTTGAAAGCAATAGCGACGATTCCGATGATCGCGAATGAATGGACTTTGCCAAAGACGCCGGCGGACCAGGCTGCGATAAGGACGGCCAGCATAAGGTAGACAATGGCCACGAGGCCGCGGCGGCGTGAACGCGATGCGATGCTGAGGCGGTTATTTCCGATGGAGAGTTCAGTTTTCACGCGTCCTCCTTTTGCGCGGAACGGCCGCCATAAACCTGCTGGCTGAGCAGTTCAAATGGTTTCGTAGAAAAAATGGCTTCGACCGGCAATCCAAAATACTCGCCGATCTGGAAGGCCAGCTTCAGGCTCGGTCCGTAGTCGCCGCGCTCGAGGAAGCCGATGGTCTGGTAGTTGACCCCGACGGCGTCGGCCAGGCTCTGCCGGCTGATGCCCCGCTCGGCCCGGAGGACGGCGATGCGGTTGTAGAGGCCGCTCTCTCCGGGAGGCTGGATTCCGTTGTCGTTCACATTGGTATATTGTGTTAACGCAACAATTCTGTCAAGTAAGAAAACGAACGGAGCCAGCACCGGGCAATTGCGCCTCTGTTCTCGCCGTGCCTGACGACAGGAGCTTTCTCAACCAAACCATTGACTGGCGAACACCTTGCCCGCTATTTTCAATTCAGCCTATGACTGCCTCTATCTAATCCGCCTCACTGCGCCTTGCCGCAATGTTCCTCATCGGCGGAGGTGTGTCCCTTTGGCCCCTAACCTTTGGGAGATTAGAGATGCAGCTAGCCTTACTGGGCTGGGACGAGAAGTCCTCGGCCGATTTCAACACCTATTCCCGCGCCGGCCTCACTGCGGGGCGTGTCATCCTGCAGCACAATCACATCTTTACCGTCGTTACTGACGCCGGAGAAGTTTCCGCGCAAATTTCCGGCCGCATGCAATATGAATCCACAACGGCGGACGAGCTGCCCGCGGTTGGCGACTGGGTAGCGCTTCTGCTGGCGCCTGGAGAAGGCGCTGCGCTGATTCAGGCCGTACTGCCGCGTCGCAGCAAATTCTCGCGCAAAGCGGCCGGGCGAGCCACGCGCGAACAAGTTGTGGCGGCCAACGCCGACACTGTGTTTCTCGTGGTCGGCCTCGACAACGACTTCAGCCCGCGGCGCGTGGAACGCTATCTGGCGGCAGCGTGGGAAAGCGGCGCGTCGCCCGTTGTGGTTCTCAACAAAGTTGACCTTTGCGCCGATCCCCTTGCTCGCGTGGCCGCAATTGAGCAGATCGCCTCAGCGGTTCCGGTTCACGCCATCAGCGCCCTTTGCGGCGACAACCTGGATGCGGTTGCTGCTTATTGTGCTCCACGCCGCACGGTGGCAATGCTGGGATCGTCTGGCGTAGGCAAGTCGACACTGATCAACCGCCTTCTCGGCCGGAATCTGCTGACGACTGCAGCCGTTCGCCCAAAGGATGGCCGCGGCAGGCACACGACGACGCACCGGGAACTTATTTTCCTGCCCGGCGGCGGCATGGTGATCGACACGCCCGGAATGCGTGAATTGCAATTGTGGGATGCCGACGAAGGAGTCCAGATTACGTTTGACGAAATCGAGACATTGGCGAAAGGCTGCCGCTTCCGCGACTGTCTTCACCATGACGAGCCGGGCTGCGCTGTGCGCGCCGCCGTTGAGGCCGGCGAACTTGCGCCGGACCGCCTGGCCAGCATGCACAAACTGCAGAAAGAACTGGCGTGGCTCGATCGCCAACACGATCAGCTCGCAGCCAATGAAGAGAAACGCAGGTGGAAGGCAATCCACAAGTCGGCAAAGAGGTTCTATCGGGATCAGGGCAGGGAGTGAATGCAGCGCTTTGCGACGATGACGACCCGGGCCTCAAGGCCGCTTTTAGGCTGCGTGAATTCAGAGAGTGCCTGCTTCGACGCTTTCGGGTTGACATCCGACCCGAACGGTGGGATGCTTGGGTCGGATGACGACCCAACCTAGCTCCGACGACCGCATCGCCCTGCTGCAAGGCACCCTCGACCTGCTGATCCTCAAAACCCTGGTCCTGGGGCCGCAGCACGGCCAGGGGATTGCCCGTTCCATCCAGCGCCAGTCGGAAGAAGTGTTTTTTGTCGACCACGGCTCGCTCTACCTGGCGCTGCAGCGGCTTGAAGAGCGTACCTGGATCAGCGCCGAGTGGGGCGTGAGCGAGAACAATCGCAAAGCGCGCTTTTACCGCCTCACCAGGAAGGGCCGCGAGCAGTTGGTGCAGAAGACCAGCGAGTGGCAGCGGCTTACGCGCGCCATGGGGTTGGTGCTGGGGGAAGAGAAGGCGTGAATTCAAGTCGTCAGCATCGTGGACTCCCAGGTCTCAAAATCGAGACCTGGGGCACCCAAGCGGAGATCGAACAGGCCTGAGAGGGAATCGACCGATGTTCAAGCGCAAACGCAGCACCCAGGATTTTGACGAGGAGATGCGGGCGCACCTTGCGCTCGAAGCCGACGAATTGAAAAGCGAAGGCTTGAGCGACGAAGAAGCCCGGCGCCGCGCGCGAGTCGCCTTTGGCAACACGCAGACTGCGCACGAGCGGTTCTATCTGAATAGCCGCCCGGAATGGCTCGCCTGGCTCGACAACCTGGGCCGCGACTTGAAATACGCTCTGCGCCAGCTCGCCAGGCATCCGGGGTTCACGCTCACCGCGACGCTCACCCTGGCTCTCGGCATCGGCGCCAATACCGCCATCTTCACGGTCATCCAGTCGGTGCTGCTTGCGCCGCTGCCCTACGCCAACCCCGGCCGCCTGACCCTGCTCGAGACGCATTGGACCGACAGCGGCCACACTGCCCCGCGCATGACTGGGCCAGATGCCGTGGACGTGCGCACGCAGGCCAAAGGCCTCCAGGCGGTGAGCCTGTTTGCCGGCGGCAACGAAGGTGTGCAACTGCGCGATCACGCCACCTATACCGAAGTGACGTGGGTGGATGAGAACTTTGCGCGCGTCTTCAACTTGTGGCCGATTGCGGGACGTTTGTTCGGCGATGCTGAGAGTCACCGCGCAGCGCTGGTGAGCGAAAAGTTTGCCCGCGACAACTTCGGAGGCGCGCAGGCAGCGCTGGGCCAAATGCTGCACATTGAAAGCGAAACCATTCAGATTGTGGGCGTGGTGGGCGGTGGGTTCGACTATCCCGGCAAGACCGATGTGTGGGAGGCGATCTCGCTCAAACCGGATTCAACTTCGCGCACGGCCTTCAACTATCGCGCCGTAGCGCTGCTCGCCGCGGACACCAGCTTTAAGCAGGCGCAGGCCGAGCTCGATGGCCTTTCGCAGCGGCTGCAGACGCTTTACCCCGCCGACAATCGCGCCAAGATAATTGAGGTTGTGCCGCTCGCCGATGCGCTCACCGGCAGCGCGCGGCCTACTCTCCTCTTGCTGTGGGGAACGGTCGGCATCATACTGCTGATTGCGTGCGTTAATGTCACGCATCTGCAACTGGTGCGCGCCATGGAGCGGCAGCGCGAGATTGCCATCGCCAAGGCGCTGGGCGCGGGGCGCTGGCAGGTGATGCGGCCGGTGATGATTGAGAGCCTGCTGCTGGCTGCGATGGGTGGCGTGGCGGGTGTGCTGCTGGCCGTGCCCGCGGTGCGGATTCTGGTGGCGATGGCGCCCAGGGATCTACCCCGCGCAGCCGAGATCCAACTGAACGTGTGGGTGCTGGCGTTTACGGTGGGGATTGCAGCGCTCACGGCGCTCGCGGCTTCAATCTTTCCGGCGCTGCGTGCGGCCAGGGTTGAGGCCGCCGAGGCGTTGAAGCACGATGCCTCGCGTGGCGTAACCCGCAGAGGCGCGGCCAGGCTTCGCGATTCGCTGGTGATTGCCGAGGTTGCAGCCACTTTTGTGCTGGCCATTGGCGCCGGGCTGCTGCTGCGCACCATGGCGCGGCTGATGGCGCAGGACCTGGGCTACCAGGCGCGGCAACTGCTGGTCGTGGACACGGATAATCCAGCGCACACAGACGACGATTACCGGCGGGTTTTGCAGCAGAATGAAATCATGCTTGCCGAGCTCCGCGCGATACCCGGCGTGGAGCGCGCAGCGGGCGTGATGGGATTGCCCACTGGCCCTTATGGCTCGAACGGCTATTACACAACGCGCGGCGGACTGCCCATCGATCCGGCGCATCAGCCGTGGGCAATTTTCACGGTGGCCAGTCCCGGCTACTTCGAGACCATGCAGATTCCGATGATGCGGGGGCGCGACTTCAGTTCGGCCGACACCTATTTCAACCCGTTTGTGGCCATCGTAAGTGAGTCGCTGGCGAAGCAAAGCTTTGGCGATGTCGATCCGATAGGCAAGCAAATCCAGTGCGGACTCGATTCAGACAAATGGATGACCGTGATCGGCGTGGTGGGCGACTTGCGTCAGGACTCGCCCGCTGACAAACCCGGACCGGCGCTCTATATGCCGATGCCTCAACACCCGGTATTCGCCAACCAGATTCACATCGTGCTGCGTACGCGCGTCGCGCCGCTTTCGATTATGAATGCGGTGCGGGCACGAATCGTTCACATCAATCCGCTGATCGCAATGAAATTCACCACCATGGATGCGATGGTGAGTGACTCTATCACCGTGCAACGTTTCCGCGCTGTGCTCATCTCGTTATTTGCCGCAGCGGGCTTGCTGCTGGCCATGCTGGGCGTATACGGAACCACGGCCTACTCTGTCGCGCAGCGCACAGTGGAGATAGGGATACGGATGGCCTTCGGCGCGGACCGCAGCATTATTCTTGGAGCGATTCTGCGCCATGCGGCGGCATTGGCGTGTAGCGGCATTGTTGTCGGGCTTGCGCTGAGCCTGCTGCTGGTGCGCCTGGTAGCAGCCATGCTGGTGGACGTGCATCCCATTGACCCGCTGAGCATGAGCGCAGCCGCAGTGCTTTTGCTGTTGACCGCGCTCGCCGCATCCTCGGCGCCGGCCTGGAAGGCGACGCACGTGAATCCGATCGAGGCGCTGAGGGCGGAGTAGAAACAACCCGATCCACTGGTTCCGAAGAGGAATTATGCGCCCAGCGCAAACCCTCGCGCCGACTCAAGCAGCCTGGCCACCGATTCCTTCGAGCACGACTCGGTGTAAATGCGCATCAGCGGCTCGGTGCCGCTGGCGCGGAGCAGCAGCCACGTCTCGGCGGCGTTGGGATTGGTTTTGGCTTCGGGATTGTCGAGATATAGCTTCACTCCGTCGAGTGCGTCGGTGCGCAGAATCGGCATTCCGGCAATAGTCGCGTCGCCGACCGGCAGCGCCTTGGCTCTCGCAATCGCCGCGCTCTTGATTTCGTCGGAGATGTGGAGATCGATGCGTCCGTACTGATGCTCGCCGTAGTCGGCCTGCAGGTCGGCTACCAACTGGCCGAGAGTCTTGCCTTCTTCAGCCATCACGTTGGCCAGCAGTAATGCATTCAAAATGCCGTCGCGCTCAGGCAGGTGCCGCTGGAAGCCGATGCCGCCCGACTCTTCGCCGCCCATCACGATCTCGCGCTCCAGCATCAGGTCGCAGACGTACTTGAAGCCGATGCCATGCTCAATCAACTCTCGGCCGTACTTTTTGCAAATGCGGTCGAGCATCTTGGTGGTGTTGAACGCGCGCGTCACCGCCCCGGGCCAGCCCTTGCGGCGCAGCACCCAGCTCAACAGCACCGAATAAATCTTGTGCGGATCGACAAAGTTGCCATGCTCATCGGTGGCGCCGATGCGGTCGGCGTCGCCATCGGTGCACAGGCCGGCGTGGCAGCCGTTGGCCACTACAGCCTCGCCCAGCGCCCGAATGTGCGGCTCAATGGGCTCGGGATTGATGCCGGGGAAGAGCGGGTCGGGGTTGGCGCGAATTTGCACATGATCTACACCAATTCGGGTGAAGATGTCAGAAAGAATTGTCGCGCCCGCGCCATACATCGAGTCGATGCAGAACTTCATCCCCGATTTGGCAATCAGGTCAAGGTCGGCAAAGCTCTCAACGGCCACCAGGTAGTCGGGCAGGAAATCAACTTCAACGATAGGCGCGGGCGTGGCTGCGGCGGGCGCGGGTTTGTCGAGATAAGATTCAATCGCCGCAATCATCGATGGCTTGCCCGAACCACCGTACCAGCCCTTGTATTTCACGCCATTCCACTGCGCGGGATTGTGCGACGAGGTGATCATGATGCCGCCGGCCGCTCCGCGATGGCGGACGCCGTAGCTCAGTGCGGGAGTAGGCGTAATGGCGCCGGCCAGCTCGACGCGAATGCCGGTGGCAGCCACAACTTCAGCGCAGGTGCGGGCAAAGGCCTTAGAACCAAAGCGCGTGTCGTAGCCGATGCACAGTCCCTTGGCGGGATCCTCCTGTGCGTGAACGTAAGCGGCCACGGCGGCGGCCGCGATACGGACGTTGGCAAAAGTGAAATCGTCGGCGATCAGGCCGCGCCATCCGTCAGTGCCGAATTTGATTACCGGGTGGGGCATTGGGAGCTTCTCTGTATGCAGAAGATCAAAAGTTCAAGATAGCAGGCAGCGCGGACGATGCGCACGGGAGCGCGAAGGCCTGCGTCCATCCCCGGTCCCCAAAGGCCAGGGACCGGGGACACTCGTCCTGCAACGCGGTTAAAGGACGGCGAGGGTTCCCGGTCTCCCACCCTTTTCACGGACTAATTCAAGAAGCAGATCCTTCGGCTTCTCTCAGGAGGATGGGGCAACAATGATCCGGCCCCCTGAAGGAGGACGGCTCTATTGCTTCGCCGGCGTGTCGTTGTATTTGTTGTGGAAGACGTGCCGGTTGATATCTGGCCAGAACTCCCTGAACACGAAGACGCCCGCGTCGATGCCCACGTCGAGGCCCCATTGGCTGCCGGTGTTCCCGAGGGTCCGCGATGCAGGAGGGTAATAGAGATTGGAAAGCCCAGCGGCAGCGCCGGCGCCCACGACTTCGCTGAAATTGAAGACTTCCTTTCCCGAGTCAGTCCGGGTAATGACGGCACGGCTCAATGCGTAGCCGGTGCGCTTCAGGAATCCCCCGTGGCCGAGAGTGTAGTAGCGTGCGTCTTCGTGGGTGACCGTGGGAAAGATGAATTCAACCATGTAGTTTTCGCTGGTTTGGTCAACCGCCGAGTGCCAGAAGTAGCGAGCAAAGCCGGCTGCTCCCTGGTGGAATTCCGGCGTTGAGTTCCTTGCCTGGTTGTAGCCGGCAATGACCAGAGGGAAAAAGATTGAAGAGTAGTCGAACGAATCTTGAGTTGCATCAATGAATTTCTCTTTTACAGACTCAGGGGGCAACTTTTCGTCGGCACTCACCGCGCGAAAGTTGGGCACGATTCCGAGGATGCGCTTGGTTTGCTTGTCACCTGAATTGTCCGCCGCATTCTGAGGCGGCTGATTTTGCGTCGCAGGGGTATTGGCGCCGGACGATTGTACTGAAGCCGTGGTCGCCTGGGCGTCGACTTCCGATGCGGGAGTGGCTGCGGGTGCAGCATCGAGAACCGCGCTGGGAGCATGATCAAGGTCAGTCTGTTGCGCCGCCAGACTGACTGGCCCGGAGATCGAAATACCGGCCAACAGGACCAGGCGAAAAATGCGACCGGACATTGATCTGCCCGGGGTAATGACTGAAAGCATGAAAAATCTCTCTTGGAAGAAGGGGAAGTATTTTTCCATGACTACTCTGATTCGCGAGACCGCAAAAGGTATCAATCAAGGTTGAAGCCGGGATTCTTGCCCCAGACTAGTTTTTGTTCTGGTCTTCCGGCTTAGCTTCCTGTTTTTGCCCGTTGGCAGCGTCCATTGCGCGGGCCTGCCTCTCAGCCTTTTTGTGCTGGTAATGGCGCGCCAGGTCTGGCCAGAACTCGATTACCTCGGCGCCCAAAATGCCTTCTGCGGAAACCGTCAATCCATCGCTGATTGTGCCGCTGACCGTGCGATTCGCAGCCGGGTAATACACGCGTCCAATGGCTGAACCGATCAGGTTGCCACCTACATTTGCCCAGTTTGGTCCCCAACCGCCTTTGTCGCGTTTGCACCATACCGTACTGGCCGCTGCCCACAGAACGCGTTTAATGGGTTTGCCCGATCCCTTTTGGAAATAGCGCGGATCTTCATGGAGCAGCGACGGAAGAGCCGCATTTCCGAAGAAATTACCCATAAAATAATCAGCGTATCCCGCCCCAAGGCGCTTTCCGTAGCCTTGCATCCCCCCGCCCCATTCCGGGGTGCTGTCTTCTGCCTGACCGATGCCAGCAACAAACGCGCTGAGCCCGAATGCCCAGGGATCAAAAGCGCCTTTGAAAAAGAGACGGAACTTCTGGCTCGACGAAAGCGGCAAGGCATCGGGATTCCGCGTGGTGTTGAAAGTAGCCATCACGCCCGCCACCCGCTGAGTTTCCTGCTCCTTGAGCTGCTCCTCGGCCGTCTCCTTCTGCGTTTTCTGGGAATTAGGCTGCTGTGACGATTGCGAAGTACTCGACGAACTGGTGCTGGTTTGACTCGAACTCGACTGATCGGGCGCAGGCGTCTGCGGCTGCTGGCCAGGTTGTGCAGGAGCCGGAGTCTGCGTCTGGGTTTGCTGGGCGGCTTGTGGCTCTACAGCCTGGGCGAGTTCGACTTGCGGCGTGGGCGCTTCGGGAATCGATTGAGCCGGCGAAGTGATCGTCGCAGCGGGATCAGCCTGCTGCGCGTGCAAGCGAGGGTACGGCAAAAAAGTCGCAGCTAGAACAATTGCGGGGCCAAAAACGACAGTGCAAAAACGCATGCAGTCACCAGTCTCGAAAGTTCCAGAATTGGCAGCCACCTGCGCAAGTTCCGAGCCTATCGCCGGCGTGCGGGTAGCCGCTCATTTACGTCGTACTCGCGCGGCGTACACCAGGCAATAAGAGCCGCGCGAAGGCGTCTCGTGCAAAATCGCCAGATTCTTCTTGTTAGACGTTTCCCGGTGTCCCGCAGACACAACATTTGAGCCCTTGCGGAACTCCTGCCTGATGCATCGGCGGACTTATACCGAAGGCTCGATGGAAATTATTCCAGGCGCGGGACTTATGCCTATTGCGCCGCGAAATCGATGAATCCTCGCGCCGGATCGGTAGATACCAGTTTAACAGTAACCCGATCGCCAACATCCAGGCCTTTGGCGCCATGGACGAGCATGCCGTCCACGTGAGGATTAAGAGTGCGGACAAAGGTCCCGTATTGGTTCACACCGGTGACGATGGCGGCGTAGGTTTGGCCGATGTGTTTGGCCAGGGCCACCGCCGCGATGCGCTTTTGCATCTCGCGCTCAACTTTGCGTGCGCCGTCTTCCATTTCGGTGCATCGCGTCGCGATTGCGTCGAGTGTCTCCTCCGAATAGGGCTGCGGCCCTTTGGCTAGCCACGCCTTCAGGATGCGCTGCGTAACCATGTCCGGAAAACGCCGGTTGGGTGCGGTGGAGTGGGTGTAGTCCTGCACGGCCAGCCCGAAGTGACCCGGCGAGGGCTCGTTGGGCTTTACAAGAATGTACTCGCCGGGGCCCATCAGCTTGATTACCGCCAGCGAAAGATCGGGAAAGTGGTCGGGATCTTTTTGTTTTTGCGCCAGCAGAAAGTCGTTCAGGGCCTTGGAGTCGGGATTGGCGGGCAGTGTTGTGCCCAGGCCTTGAGCCAATTGCACGATCCGGTCCCAGCGCTTGGGCGTGCGCACGATGCGGCGAATCGATGCGATGCCCGCCTGCTGAAGCCTGCGTGCGGTCACGCCGTTCGCCACCACCATGAACTCTTCAATCAGCGCCGTGGCCCGGTTCTTTTCGATTGGAGCGATGCCGATGATTTGATCGGTAATCATCACCGGTCGCGTTTCAATGGTTTCAAGATCGAGCGCGCCGTGCTGGAAGCGTTCTCCACCCATTCGCTGCGCCGCCTCATCCTGCAACTTGAGTTGCGCGGCCAGGTCGGCGCTGGCCGCAACTTTGGCCGGCGCCGGACCGTTGCCTTCGAGCCACGCGCCCACGCCCGGGTAGGCCAGTTGCGCCCGGTTGCGCACCAGCGCGCGATAGGCTGACTCATTGCTCGTCGCTCCAGAGGCATCAACCGTGTAATCGATCACGATCGCGATGCGATCTTCATTCTCGTTGAGCGAGGTTGCGCCCTCAGAGAGTTCCGTCGGCAACATGGGGAAGACCTTGACGCCGGTATACACCGAAGTAGTTTCGCTTTGCGCGTGGGTATCGATGATCGAACCCTTCTTGACGCGGGCGTCGACGTCGGCCACGCCCACCAGGACACGAATGCGGCCGTCAGGGAGCTTCTCTGCCCACTCGATCTGGTCGAGGTCTTTCGAGGTGTCGTTGTCGATCGACGACCACAGCAGATTGCGAAGGTCAGAGAATCCAGCGGTATCGGCCGGGACCGGGGACTCGGCCGTGATTGCTGCCAGTTCCTGGTCGGTGCCGGCGGGGAAATCGGGCTGAAAACCGTTTTCAAGCATCGCGGCGTGGGCCGCCGCTATCAGGTTGAAGTGCCCGGCGTCGTGCCTTTGGCTTTGCTGGCTCGAATGATTGGGATGATTCTGCTGATTGGGTTGGCCTGAATGATTAGGGTGATTCGACTGATTGGCAGGGTTGGAACTCATGTGAAAACGCGCTCCTCAAAACGAAGAGACAGCGTATCACGGCCGGGTAATGGAGTGAGTTGGGAGTTGGCGAATCGGAATTCAGCCTCTAGTCCCAGGCCCCAGGTGCGAGGGATCTCCACCCACAGGCGAAGACCTGTCCATGGGAACCCCGGCGCACCCCCATGATGTTGGAGAACGAATGTTGCCCTACGGTTGAATTCCCAAGTCGGCCAGCACCTTGGGCTTCGCCTCTTCCACGGCAAGCAGGTTGTGGCACGCAGCGCAATCCTGCGTAATGCTGCTGCCGTTTTTGGCTGCGTGACTACCGTCGTGGCAGCGGAAGCAGCCGGGATAGTCCATGTGCCCGATGTGATTGGGATGCGTTCCCCAGGTCACCTTCATCCATGGAAAGACGTTCTGGCTGTAGAGTGTCGCCAATTCCTCGCCTGCTTCCTTTACCAGCGCCGGTTTTGAGGCCAGCACAGCAGGGTAGTTGGCGCGATAGTACGCCGTAAGCTGCGCACGAATCCTGGCGCTGGCATCTTCTTCACCCGTGTAGGTTCCATTCAGCAGTTCCAGGCCTTTCTTGTGGACGAAAGGCAGGTCGGGGCTGATGGCGCCGCCGGCCATGGCGCGGTTGATGCCATCTTCAGCCGTGACGAAAGTGTGTGCGGCGCGATTGTGGCAATCGATGCAGTCCATCACGCGGCGCTCACCCTTGGGCGGCGCAGCGGTTGCATCACCGGTGGAATACACCGTATCCGTGCCGTCGGCGTTGCGGCGCTGCACCCATGGAATCGTGGTGCGGGTTTCATCGGTAGAAACGTACTCAATGTGGCCCAGGTGCACGCCGTGGATTCCGGTCAGATGCGAGAGAGAGTCAACGCCGCCGAGATGCAGAATCAAGACAGTCTGGGTCTCGGAATTGGTCTCGTCATCGGCAAACTCCGACTTGACCAGCAATTTGTCGCCGTCGAAGCGCGTGGGAGTATGGCAACTCTCGCAGATTGCGCGCGCCGGGCGCAGGCTGGTGACCGGCGACGGAATCGGCGTGGGATAGTCGGGAATGATTTTGGGCGCAAAATGCGCAATGGGGTGCAGGCTGACCTCGACGAGCTGCTTGGTGCCGTTCACCTTTGCGGCAAAGTAGCTCTGGGCGCCGTTTCCAATGTGGCACTCCACGCAGGGAACGTGCGAGTGCGCTGAAATTTTGTAGGCCGTGTACTCCGGATGCATCACGTGGCACGACTGGCCGCAGAACTGGGGTGAATCCATGTAGGCTGCGCCGCGATACGTGGCCACGGCAACCACCAGTAGATTGACGATGGTGGCGACCAGCACGATATCGAGGCCGTGGCGGAAGATGCGATCGTTCAGATCGATGTGCGGATATTCGGCGGGAATCAGGCCTTGCTTGCGCAGAAGTTTGCGGCGCAGAAAAATGCCTACGGGGATAAGAGCCAGACCCCCGATAAACAGCCCCGGCAGGAGAAGAAAGAAGATGATGCCAAGGTAGGGATTCTCAAGCGGACGGCCAAAGATCTCAGCCATCCAGTAGACGATCATGGTGACGCCGGATGCGGTGGTAAGTGCGCCGCCGGCGAGGCTGAGAGGATTGTTACCGAAGAACAGCGCCGGCCTCAGCCAGTTTTCGCGAAATCTTTGAAACAATGGCACGGGGAATCTCCCGGTGTGAATTGAGTGGTCAGTGGTCAGTGATCAGGGATCAGAGAACAGGGGACAATGAGTCTTGCTGCCCCACCTTACCGCGCCAGCATAGACAACGGCTTGGGTGGGGCATTTATTGATTGCAAGGCCTTGCGGCCCTGCGAAACGACCCGGCTCTTACTTCAGGGTCTTGAAGAAAGCCGAAACTGCCTGTACTTCAGCGTCGCTCAGGCCCGCGATCGGCTTCATCTTGTTCTTGCCGTTCTTGACGGTTGCGGCGACCTGGGCGGCCGATAGACCCTGTATGGCGGGATCCGAGGTCGGCTTGATACCCATCATCTTGGCCATTCCGGCGCTGGGGGTGCCGGTGGCGCCATGGCAGGCCTGACACTTCGACTTGTAGAGCGCTCCGCCATCCTGGGCGAAGCTCATCGCGCTGGCAACTGTGACGACCGCGGCCAGCACAAACGTAGTACGAAACATATTCTTCATGGTAAGACTCCTCAAATTACCAGCCTGGGCGCACTCAAGCGCGTGCCGGTCGGTTTTGATTGTGCCCGGCCGGCGGCCGGTTCTTGCGGACGCCGAATCCGTATTCGAGATGGCGAATCCTGGGGGAGGGCCATCTCACTTTCGCGGTGCGGCCAGATGATATCTCATTCCGGCCGCCCCGATCTTGCTTACTTCACAAAAGTGCGGAAGTACTGTACCGAACCCTTGATCTCGTCGTCGCTCAGCTTACCCTTGAACGCCGGCATTTTGTTTTTGCCGTTGGTGGTGATTGCAATCATCTCATCTTCTGAGTGCGCCTTCACAGTTGCATCCGAGGCCGGCTTTACGCCCATCATCTTGGCAATGCCAGGATTCGGATTGCCGTCGGCTCCGTGACAACTTTGACACTTGGCCTTGTATGTCGCCCCGCCCGCCTGCGCAAAGCCCATCGCGCCGGTCATTAATACCACTGCCGCCAGCGCTGCATAATTGCGAATTGTCTTGCTCATGGTGTTACTCCTTGCTCTCTCTTTTGTTCTTGCGGCCGGCTTCCAGCTACCAGCCAATGACTCTGCCGTCAGGGTGACGATGACCGAGGTCCGAACTCTAACCGAGCTCCGCGCCTGGGACTGGAAGCTCATCGCCTGTTACATAAAACTCGTCGCGCATTCCACGCTTTGCGTGATTCGCGTGGAATTCCCGTGCGCTTCTGGTCCGGCAGTCAACTCTTCTCGACTCACCGGATACGGCAGAGAAGTACCAGGTACCGAAATCAATCCCTCAACCCCAGCCTGCAATAAAACGCCGGGCTCGCGTTTCTCATACGCTCCATGGCGCGTGGAAGGCGCGCCTGCGAAGCAAGAAACGGATGAGCCGGGCCACTGGCTGCAGAGTGAAGCTGGTTGTGCGTAGCATCACTCTATGCCGTGAAGGTTACGTTGTTTTCGGCTGGACCTGCGGTGATGTCCATCACATGCAGAGCGCCAACCAAGCCAACCCAGACTCGCCTTAATCACAGTCACTTGCGGCTGCGCGAACCAACCCCCCTCCTCCAGTCCGTCACAGACACTTCGGGCCTGGTTTGGACCACGAGCCGTAATTATTTGAAAACTCTTTATTAAGCAAGAGTTCTTGCGTGTGAGGCCCATCACATTCAGACGAGTTCGTAATTTGCAACAATTCACGCAAGCCTTTTTCCCGGGGAATCCAGGGCTCTCACCCTCTTTTGCGCCTGCAGAAATGGCATGTGGAAGGTGAGAGAGACTCTGAGAGCAAGGCACCGAGTCAGCATCGGATTGGGGAAGCCAGTGGCGGAAGCATTGATTTCGGCAGAAGTGCATGTACGGCAGAAGCACTTGCCGCGCCAGATTCCCGCAGGTTGCGCAGCATGCTCCAACCGGCGGCCGGGATGGTTTTGCTCACTGGGAAGCGCGGTGTTGGCCGATCTGGAACTGGCCACAAGCACCATCAGCCTTCCGGCTCAGGCATCGCTCTTTACACAGGGCGAGGATGCCCGCTGCCTCTACCTTATTTGCAGTGGATATCTCAAGCTGACGGCAGGGCGCGCTGACGACCGGCAGATGATTGTTCGCGTAGCGGGTCCGGGTTCGATGCTCGGGCTCTATGCGGTTCTATCCCACGGAGTCTACGAGGTTTCAGCCGAATCGCTCACCACGGCGCAGTTGCGCCCGGTAGAGCGCGACCGCTTCCTCAGCTTCCTGCGCAGCCACAAGGAAGCGCAAATGCGCGCCGTCCAGTGCATCTGCCAGGAGTACCGCTTTGCTCTCCAGGACGCTTGCCGCATCGCGCTTTCAGAAACCGTGGCCACGCGACTGGGCCGCTTACTGCTCGAGCTGGCACACCAGATCGGCGAGCATATGCCGGCCGGCGAGTTCCGCTTTCCGCTGCTCCTCACCCACGAAGAGATGGCCTCAATGACCTGCACCACCCGCGAAACCGTCACCCGAACCCTGGGGCAGTTCCGCAAGGCCGGCTGGATCTCGATCGAGGACTCGATGGTGACCGTGCACGAGCCGGAAAAACTGCAGATACTGCTGTAGGCAAATAAGCAAGAAGATGTGACCTGGTCGGCGCCATTATGCGCCTCCCGAAGTGTGTCTTCCCGCTCGCCTCCGCCCTGCCCCCGCAGTCAAACGAGCTATGATCTCAATAGCCGACCCTTCTTTCATGTGGGAGCTTAAAGCTTTATGATCCGTTTTCCCGTTTCGACTGCCGTAATCTTTCTTTCCTGCTGCGCTGTTTTTGCCCAGACCCCAAACACCACCCCAGCCGCGCCTCCGACCGCCCCTGCGGCCGCTCCTCAGGCCGTCAACCCGGTTGCGCCGGCCGTCGCCACTACTGAAGGCGCCGCCGTAGCCCAGTTCCAGAAGATTGAAGACTCGTGGAGCGATGCGGAAAACCGCAAAGACCAGTATGGCCTTGAGCTGATTCTTTCGCCGCTCCTGATAGACGTTTCAGCCTCAGGCGACATCACCACCCGAAACCAGCAGTTGGTGCAGGTGATGAACAACGACGACAAGTCGCTCAACCTGCAGCAGAAGGTCATTACCGTACGGATGCTGGGCGATATCGCCGTGGCCAACGGAACCTACACGCTGCGCCACAAGGTGAACGGCACTGAGGTGGATGAAAAGGGCGTGTTCACCCACGTGTTTGAGCGCGTGCGTAACGGCTGGCTGTGCACCAACTCGCAGCGGACCGTACTGCGCACCGAGGCTGCCGGCAAGTCAAGCAAGAAGCCGTCTACTGCCGAAGAACCCTTCCACATTCCGTTCTTCTCCAGGGGCGAAAAGAGCACCACTACAACTACCAATCCGCAGCAATAGCCCTGCGTCGTGGTTCGTGAATCGTGGCTCTTTGACCTTGAGCCGGCGCGAACGCTTGCGGGATACGACTCGCCAACCACGATCCACGTCCCACCGCCTGTTCCATGCCCTCAAGTGCCTGGATTCGCAGCCGATAACCACCACATCGGGCGCGGCGGCCGGGTGTTGCCAGGCGTGACTCTTTTATCGCAGCGGCGCTGGTTGTGGTGAGGCGTCGATGCCGGGAGCAGTGGCAGCAGGGCTGACGGCGGGAACTCCGTGACGACGGCGTTGAGCGCTCTGCTCACCGCGCCCGACCAAACGGCTCACTTTCGAACCACACCCATCTTGCTTCCTATCACCTGGGGACTTATTCCAATTTCTGTGCAGAACTCAATATAGGCTTGGTACGAGCCGTCCCACCGGCAGGGCTGTTTCACATCGTCAACCAGAACCACCCCGCCAGGCGTGAGCAGCGGATAGATCCTTCGCAGCGCTTTCAGCGTCGGCAGGTAGAGGTCAACGTCAAGAAAAACCAGCTTGATGGGCGCCACAGAGGCGTAATCGAAGGTCGAACAGTCTGCCTTGCACGCGGTAAGAAACGGGAACTCTCGAAAATTCTTTTTCCATTTCTCGAAATCGAGATACTGGAATCCGGAAACCTGGACACGCGTCTTGCCTCGGTGCTGGATCTCGAATTCGACGTCCTGTGCAGTGAAGGACGCGAATGTGTCAATTGCGTAAAAGTTCTCACCCGTGCGGCCCGTGGCTACAAGATGTTCACAGAGAAAGCGCGTGGTCATGCCCCACGCGACGCCGATTTCGAGAATCGAGCCGTGGATGTCGGATACGCGTTCAAACTCGTTGACCAGCGCGGCGAGTTGAATAGGCTCAACGATGTACGGATACACGGGCGTGCCTAAAGACGTGTAGCGATACGCCAGTTTCATGGCCAGATTGCGAATGGGCTTAGTGACCGGTACTTTGGCGAGTTCCTGAAAGGGGCGGGAAATAGATGCCATGTCTCTCAAATCCAAATTGAATTTTGGTCTAACTCCGGTTAGAGAAGGACATCGCACTCCGGTTGGTTGCCTTCCGGCCAAAGGCCGGCTGCACAATATCAAACCTGATGTTCAGCAGATTTCTTGCGGGCCAGGCGCTCTGACAAGAATCGAATGTGCGTGCGTGGCCATGTGCTAGACTCCCGGTGAGAGGTCAGGGAAGGATTCGCACTCTCATGCGCAGAAACGGAGTGGGCTGTGGAATATTCGCCAGGAAATTCCTGTTGCGCGCAGCAGCTTCAGCGGTCCTCGTTGCGGCTCTTGTCTTCACCGGCCAGGTTCATCGAGCGTTGATCGCCCAGACTTTGCCTGACCCTGCAGGAGACTGGCAAGGAACAGTAAGTGCTGGCCGGGGATTCCGGATCCTCCTGAAAATCGAATCGGCGGGCCAGTCCGGAGAAATTCGATGGCGAGGAACTTTTTCGAGCATCGACGATGAGTCAGGAGCGCGAGAGTTTGATGTTCCCCAGATCGCCCTCGAGGGAACGACGGTGCGATTCGCGGTCGCTCCCCTTGGCGCGAGCTACGAAGGCAAGCTGAGCGCCGACAGCAAATCTTTGACCGGCACGTTCAAGCAGGGCTCGGTCTCATATCCGCTAACCCTGGCCCGTGCGACGCCCGATACTGCATGGGCTGTGCCCAAGGCGACCGCCAACATGCCCGCCAGTGCCATGCCGGAGTTCGAAGTAGCCACTATCAAGCCGACCGATCCTCAGCATGGCTCAATGGGCTTTCACAACGACGGCAGGAACATTTCCTGCGACAACGAAACGGTCAAAGACATTGTTGCGTTTGCCTACGGCATTCATCCCGACCAGATCGTCGGCGGACCATCCTGGTTGAGCGCAGAGAGGTACGACGTAAACGGCATCTCCGACGTTGTCGGTATTCCCAACCTCAAGCAGATGCAGGAAATGTACCGGGACCTGCTTGCTACGCGCTTTCATCTCACACTGCATCACGAAGAAAGAGAGCTATCGGTCTACGCGATCGGCATTGGCAAAGAGGGACCGAAGTTGGCAAAGAGCCTGGGTGATCCGGGCGGTTTGCCCGATACCACATTCACAGAATGGTCCTCGCAGAGAATTTCGCTCAGAGTCACGAACGGAAGCATGCAGGATTTTCTCTGGAGCCTGGGCATGACGTTGGATCGACCGTTAGTGGATCAGACTGGCCTCTCGGGCCGATTCGACTTTGTTCTGACGTGGGCGCCGGAAGGAGCTCGCGGGGACGATCCGAACGCACCGCCGCCGCTCTTCACTGGAGTCCAGGAACAAATCGGGCTCAAAATAGAAGCAAGAAAAGCACCCACCGATGTTGTGGTGATCGATGCTGTGGAGAGGCCGTCGCCGAACTAAGAGCCAGGCTGCGATTTGCTCAACACTTCCTTATCCTGCGCTTTGCCTTGCAGCCTGCCTTGCAACTTAATGGAAACATGCACCAGGCTCAGCGCCGCCGGCGTCACCCCTGGAATCCGACTGGCCTGGCCGATCGTGATCGGCCGTACGCGCTCGAGCGTCTCGCGCATCTCGCGCGAAAGTCCGCTGATGGCGCCGTACTCAATCCATTCGGGAATGGTGACCGCCTCGGCAGCCTTCAGCTTCTCAATCGATTTTTTCTGCTGCTCAAGATAGCCGGCGAACTTGATCTCGGTTTCGACGGCCCGCGCTTCGTTACGCATTAATGTGCGTTCGATGGGCTTGTCCGATTGACTTTCGGCGGTTGGGCTGATGTGGTCGCCCACCGTAAGGACTGGTCCTCCTTCGAGAGCCAATCCGTAGGATGGGGCACAGAGTTTTGCGGCAAAGCCAGCTAGCAACGGTTCGGTGCGAAGCTGATCGCCCAATTGCGTCAGGATCGTTTCGATGGTAACCTCGGGCCGCTTGAGCAGTTGCGCCCAGGTGAGGCCGGCGGTTGCAGTCAGTTCGCCGAAGCCGGCTAGCGCCAGTTTTGCGTGATCGACCTTGGTTGTGCTGAGCAGCGCGGTGAGCGCGGCCATGCGCGCCTGCTTCTGCTCGTACTCGGCCCAGGCCTGGTCGCCGATCAATCCCAGCCGCCGCCCATGCGGCGTTAAACGGCGATCGGCGTTGTCGATACGCAGGTGCAGCCGAAACTCGGCCCGAGAAGTAAACATGCGGTAAGGCTCGTTGGTTCCCTTCGAAATCAGATCGTCGATCAGGATGCCCGTGTATCCCTCGCTGCGATCCATGGTGAAAGGGGCCTCGCCCTTCAGCCACAGCGCGGCGTTGATGCCGGCCATAATGCCCTGGCATGCCGCCTCTTCATATCCGCTAGTTCCGTTAATTTGCCCCGCAAGGTAAAGACCTTCCATCGATTTAACGCGTAGCGTGCGATCGAGCTCTGTCGCATCTACGCTGTCGTATTCGATGGCGTAACCGGGGCGCAGCATCTCGGCATCTTCGAGTCCCGGAATGGAGTGCACGATCTGCCACTGCACCTCCATCGGCAGCGAAGTGGACATGCCGTTCACATAAACTTCGTGCGTGTTCAAGCCCTCCGGCTCGAGGAAGAACTGGTGTTGCGTCTTGTCGGGAAACTTGACGATCTTGTCTTCGATTGAGGGGCAGTAACGCGGGCCAATGCCCTCGATCCGCCCCGAGTACATTGCCGACCGATGCACGTTTTCGCGGATCAGTCGCAGCGTCTCCGGCGTGGTGAACGCAATGTGGCAGCTCACCTGCGGCTGCACAATCTTTTTGGTGCGGAAGCTGAACGGCGTGGGATCAGCGTCGCCCGGCTGTTCCTCAAATGTCTCCCAGTGAATCGTCCGGCCATCTAGGCGCGGCGGCGTCCCCGTTTTGAGCCTGCATGTGCGCAGCCCTAAAGCGCGGAGCGCCTCCCCGAGAAGCACGCTGGCAGGTTCGCCGCTTCTTCCAGCCGGATAGCGCTCTTCGCCGCAGTGAATCAGGCTGTTCAGGAACGTTCCGGTGGTGATGATGGTTGCCCCAGCCATCAGCCGGCGGCCATCGCGCAGCTTGAGGCCGAGAACGCGACGGCGCGAGCGCACAGGGCGCGGAAGTTCCAGCGCCGCGTCTTCTATTCCCTGCTCCCTGGTCCCTAAGTCCCTAGTCCCTAGTCCCTCGTTTTCCTGATCCCTGTCTTCGATCACCAGATCGACAACCTCAGCCTGCCGGATGTGCAGGCCCGGCTGCGATTCCAGAACCTCGCGCATCTTCACGCGGTAAAGCTGTTTGTCGCACTGTGCGCGAGGGCTCCAGACGGCCGGGCCTCGCGAGGAGTTGAGCAGGCGGAATTGGATACCTACGGCATCGGCCACTTCGCCCATGATGCCGCCCAGCGCGTCCACTTCGCGCACCAGGTGCCCCTTGGCCACCCCGCCGATGGCCGGGTTGCAGCTCATCTGCGCAATCAGGTCGAGATTCATGGTGATGAGCGCGGTCTTGAGTCCCATCCGCGCCGCAGCCATCGCCGCTTCGCAGCCTGCGTGTCCCGCGCCCACTACCACCACATCGTATTGTTCGGTGAAAGCCATCCAAATCTATTCTAAGGATCCTATGCTTGCAGTGCCCATCGATCGCGCCCGAGAAACTTTGCCACTTGCCGATTTCTTAACCTGAGTGTGGATTGCGAGTAGACACATGTGCAGTCAAGCCCGATTTCCGAAATAAACCTTCCAGCCCAAGCAACTAATTGATCCTATTCGGCTTCTCTGTTCGCAGCCGTGACGATACCCGGCTGTAAGTTCAGTCGGTTTGGTGGTTTGAGTCGTATCGCGGCTCAGGAGAGTTCACCATGTCGAAGTATGTAAGTGTTTCTAGCCTTGCAATCCTCGCGTTTTTCCTTCCGCTCGACATCCACTCGCAAACAAACGCGCCATCGGCCGGCTGTCCCATAGCGTTTGTCAGGATCCGATACCCGGAATACGACAATCATTGGATCATGTCGGCTCGCGTGCGCAACACCAGCGCCAAGAAGATTGTCGGAATCATCTTCAATGCCGCCCTCGCGGACGCAACCGAAAGTTGGACGTGGATTCCTGGAGGAAGCGGTATTGCGGAGTTCGACTGGAACCGGGAGCTGAATCCGGGGCAATCGAAGAAGTTGTCGTGGTTTCTAATGAACCACTATGAACACGGCGGAGGAGGCGGCATCGTGCCGGCCAAGGTTCTTTTCGCAGACGGGTCCTCGTGGGAAGACTTCCCAAATCTTGAGTCGTGCATGGGATTGTGGTACAACCCGCACAAAAAGGCTTTCGTCAAGCCTATCCAATTGCCGCCTCGCCAACAGTGATCTTTCTTGATTCGATCTTCAAGAATAAGACCCGGGGCGTCCTCATCTTTCACAAGCTTCTTGCGCAAAAGAAGGGAAGGCGCGGTCTCAACCAATCGGGTTGGATCGTTCGTTTCGGGGGCGCTTACGCCGCCTGCAGCTCAAGAATGATGGCCGCGCCCTGCGGCTCAAGGTTGAGCGCCAGCGCCCGCCCGTTGTTGTCGCGCAGAATCGTAGCGCACAGGCTCAAACCCAGCCCGGCGGTTTCGTTGCCCGGCCGGGTGGGCGCAAAGGGATCGAAGGCCCGCTCGGGATTGGGAAATCCCAGGCCGGTGTGGCCAATCAGTATCTGCACCACGTTGCCTTCGCTGGCCGCCTCAAGCCGGATGGTCTTGGGCTCGCCGGTCACCGGCACGGGCCGCTCCACCGCATCCATTGCAAATTGCAGGCAGTGGCGCACCGCCTGCCGCAACTGTTGCGGGCTGCACATTACGCGTGGCAGCGAAGGAGCTATGTTCAGCCTGAATTCAATTGAGCGGCGCAAAAATTCGGAACGGTGCAGCTCGCCCATGTCTGAAAGCAGCTCGGCTACTGAAACAGCAGCCTGCTGATCGCTCTGCGGCCGCGACACGCGTGACAGGCTTTCGAGAGTAGCGCGCATGTGCCGGGCTTCAGCCAGAATGGAGTCGACTGCCTTGCGGTCCTCCTGCGACAGATTCGCTGTTTCGTCGAGCAGCGACGCATAGCCCAGGATCACGGTCAGCGGGTTGTTCAACTGCTGCGTCACGTTGCCTGCCAGTTGGCCCAGGTGCGCAAACTTCTCGCTGTCGATAAGCTTCTCGAACATCATGGTCTGGCTGCGGGTTGCGTGCACGCGCGCAACCAGCAGCTCAATGGGCAGCAGATCTTCATGACGCAGCTCGCGCGGCCGGCCTCCCGAGCGTTCTGGTTCGGTGCGCATGCCCGACAACAGCAGCGCCCCTTCTATGGTTCCGCGGCTGGTCATGGGTACGGCCAGCACATGAGTAAAATGCAACCGCTTCAGATCGTCGCCGGGCTTCATCCACGGCCCCAGGTCCAGCTTCACGGTCTGGCTCTCATCCACCGCGGGCGGCACAGTTCCCGGAGCAAGAAACCCGGTGGAGGGAATGCGCAACGCCAGTTCTGAAAGGGCCCTGGCGGTGGCATCGTCAAGCCCCGCAGATCCCGACAGGCGGTACGATCCGCTGCTGTGCAGCAACAGCGCTGCCTGGGTAAAGCAACTGTGCTTTACTACAACCTCGCACACGTCTGAGCCCTGGCGGTCGAAGTCTTCAATGCGGCGGCGCGCCAGCATCAGCCGCGTGTAGGCTTCGAGTTCGCGACGCGCGCGATGCTCGCGCTCCCGCGCCATCCGGTTGTAGTTCAGCTCATCTTCAAGCACCAGCACAATCATGCCGATCGCCGCCACCACCCGTGCCAGCACAATGGTTCGCACCAGCATCAGGTTGAGCGCGGGATTTTGAGTGCTGAAGAACGGCAGAATCTCGAGGCAGGCCAGCGACCACGCGGTGAATCCCAGGGCGGTAAGAAAAACTCCCGGCGTGAAGCGCCTGAAGACAAAGGCCACCAGCAGCGCGGTCATGAACAGGTTTGCGCACTGGCCAAAGACTAGCGACCATGCTGGTCCGCGCGCATACAACGACCACAGCGCCGTGGTGCCGAGCACCGCGCATATCAGCAACCCGAGCCAAACGGGTATGTAGTTCTTCTGCGCACTCCACGAAATTGCGATGACCAGCGCGGCTCCTGCCAGCGCCGGAAAAACATAGAACGCGGGCGCTGCCGGCGCTGCTCCGCCGAATACGCCGTACAGCAAGACGGCATAGGTTACGAACAAAAGCGCGTAGGGGATGCTGTAGAGAATGTGGAGGCGTCCCACGCGGAAACGCAGCGGCGAAAGCGAACCCAGAAACATGACCGCGCTTATCTGGATTGAGGCTCGCCCGGCGGCCGTCAGCCACGGCTGCGCGTGAACTGGAAAATGCCACCAGTTGGCCGTATCGACCAGCACCATGGCGATCAGGTCAAAAAAGAAGCCCAGCAGCCACAGCAGCGTACGCGCGTCGCGGAAACGCAGATAGAGGTACCCGAAGGTCGGCAACGAAAGCGCCGTGAGCACCAGCGCCGGGGCGTGATAAAGATCGTGCATTTAGGCCGTGGGTCTCCTAGATTGCCTGCTGCCAGGATGTCCAATCGAGTGCCGGCTGATGCTTGTGTTGCCCGGCCTGCCGCCAAGAAACCGATGCCCGCGCCGGTTGTCGCCGGTTTGGGTTATGCGCGTCCAGGAACCCCCAAATTCGTTGAGCCGGTCAACTTGAGCGATTCGATCGGCTTGCACCGTTTTTCAGGTCCGCAATTCCGGCCTGCGCCCGCCTGGGTCGCTCTGCCCCGAGTTTAAATTCTCTGACCACCCGCATAGCCTGTATATGCGTCTAAAGTTGCAGAGAGTTAGTGACGCCAGCCCGCCAAAACCCCATCGACAACGTTCGGGCATTATCAACATTCTGCGACGACGGGGCTGGTAGTTTGTAACATTCGTGATAGAGCTTGTTATTTAATTTGGTGCAAGGAGGGTCGCACAGTGCGGAATCGGGTCCGGAATCGAGTTCGGAATCGCGTTTTGACCGCTGCGGTTGCAGTCCTGGTACTGGCGCTCAGCGCTTCGGCCCAGCAGAAAGACAGCATCACCCCCATGGCGCTCGACTCCGGCTTCGGCCGCATGGATCTCACCCCGCCCTCCATCCCGACCGACCAGATCATCAAGCAGTTTGCCGCCAAGGAAACCGAGTTCCAGGAAGCGCTGAACCACTACACCTATCGCCGCGTGGCCCGCGTGCAGACCATCGACGACGACACCAGCAAGGTTGACGGCGAGTGGTACGAAGTGGACGACGTGATCTTTACGCCCGATGGCTCGCGCACTGAGAAGGTGGTGTTTGCGCCGGCCAGTTCGCTCACCCGCGTCATGATGTCGCCCTCCGATCTTCAGGACATCCAGCACGGCTACCCGTTTGTGCTGACCGCGGCCGATCTACCCTCGTACGACGTCAAGTACGTAGGCAGGCAGAAGGTCGACGATCTTGATTGCTACGTCTTCGACGTGGCGCCCAAGGTGATCGAAAAGAAAAAGCGCTATCTCGACGGGCGCATCTGGGTTGACGCCACCGATCTGCAGATCGTGGTGACCAACGGCCGCATGGTGCCCGACGACACCAAGAAGGGACAGGAGGATCTGCATCCGCCGTTCATGACCTGGCGTCAGCAGGTCGACGGGCATTACTGGTTCCCGGTCTACACCAAGGGCGAAGGCGTTTTGCACTTCACCGGCGGCAACGGTTATATGGAGCAGGACGTGCACATCCGCGACACGGTGAAGTACACCGATTACAAGCGCTTCGGCACAACCACCACCATCATTTACAACGGGCAGGACATTACTAAAAACGGCCAGCCGCAAAACGGGCAACCGCCTGCCAATCAGCCCGACAAGAAGTAAGTTGTGCGCCCAAGCCTGAGGGATTTCAATCTGTCATGGAAGTGGCCGATCCGTACCCCGCTGTCCTACCCCCCCCTCCCCCCACAATGAAGGTAAACGCCCTATTTTCAGCGGCTTCTGGGTTTAGCTACTTGCCACTACTGACGTAAGCCATATAAAACAAACGGTTTAATTGTCAAATTCATGAAACATAAGGAGTTGCGGCTTAGACTTGCAGCGGTTTCAGGTGCGATGCTGCGTTGGATTTTCTTTCCCCGTTTTGAATGTAGCGCAGAACGAGGAAATTGACTGCAAAAGGCAGCCGGGGAAATACGAGGACATAATACCTGTTCCCCAAGTGGCGCTGCCGAAATCCTGATCGCTGAGCAACTGGAACTGCGGTGAATAGGTTTCATGTCCCCCTATTTCCCATGGAACTGCGGTGAATAGGTTTCATGTCCCCCTATTTCCCCCTATTCCCCCCCTATTTCCCCATGTTCTTCATCTTCAATCTCCCACCATCGAGGGGCACCCACCGTTGTGGGCTTGTTAGGATTTCAAAAACTTAGGATGCGCCACCCGCCCAGATGAGCTCATCGGCGGGTCTGGAGACCCACCGTACAGCCGGGCTGGAGCCCGGCGCTACTGATTTCTGCGGCCCGTGAGAAATGCGGGCTTACATCAGTTCTCCACCTTCACTACCTGGAAGCTGCCCTCGACGGGCTTCTCGTGCAGCGTTCCGATGCCGCCGGGATGAGTCAGGTCCACGCCCTGGTAATCGGTGACCAGATATACAGCGCCGGTGGAGGGATTCACCGCGAGTGTGTCTGCGCGCTGCCGCGTGGGCAGCGTCTGGATCACGTTGTAGCTGTCGGTCACGTCCTGGCGAATGATGGTGATGCTGCCCTCAGCGCCGCCATTCGAGGTAAAGATCAGACCATGATCCTGGTCGTATCCCACCGCATCTGCGCCGGGTCCGATGGGCAGCGACGTGACTTTGTCGCCCGTTTCCGTATTCAGCACCTCGAGCGTGCGATTGGTGCAGGCAGCGAAGATGCGCAGATGCCGCTGATCGATGGCCAGGGCGCGCGGCTCTGTGCACTCCGGGCCGATGGCATAAATGCGCAGGTGTCCGTCGGCAACTGCGGCGTTGCGATGGACGCCGGTCCAGTCGAGCGTGATGAACGGCGGCTGCTTCGGCTTCAACTCTTCCTTTGGTTCGGCCGTCCCCGGCGCGGCTGAATCCGCACCCTGCGCCTCGGGGGACACAGTGGGCGAAGTCTCCGCCGGCTGCGGGCGCATGGCGGCGGCTACGGCTTGCGCATCGAGCCGGGCAACCTGGTTGCGATCCGGCAGCGCGATATAAATCTCTCCGGCTTCATCCACGACCGCGTAACCAAGCTGGCCCGAGACTTTGATCTCTCCAAGGTCGGTCTGTGTCTGCCCATCAATCACGGTCACAATCGACTGAACGTTTGAATCCGATGACTGCGCGGTGTTTCTTTGCGGAGTAGCGGGAGCAGCGGCAGGCGGAGGCGTTTCTCCAAAACCGGTGCTACGCCTGCGATTGGGCGGCGCGGCCGGCGGCGTTTCGCCGGGCGGATTGGCGCGAACCACGAAAACCAGGCGAGTAAGTGGATCGAACACCACCCAGCGAGGATTTGCCCCGGTCTCGATGTCGACCACCCGCTTGAGGGTTTGCCGGTCGAAGACCACCAATTTGCCCTGCCCGCCGTCACTCACATAACCGTACTGGCCGGTGTCGTCGAGAGCGACCTGGCGGGCTTCGTAAAGATCCTTGATCTCTCCCACCACCGAGCCGGAATCAACATCAACCACCTGCATCAGGGTGCCGTGCGCGATGTAGAGGCGATTGGCGTCGCGATCAAAGGTCAGATAGTCCCAATTGCCGGCCCCGCCGATGTACCAGGTGGCCTTGATGAAGAAGGGATGGCTGGGCAGATCGGTGGATAGGGGCACCTGCTGCGCGACGGTCCCGGCGCATGCGAACAGAACGGCGCAGGCGAACAGAACGATGGGCAGGAGCCTACGCACTGCAACCCTCCTTGCAAGAAAGACGCCCGCCGGGGGTGCCCCGTTCAAACTCTGCTGGAGCGGGGTAGGGTTAAATCCTCACCAGCTCGCGCTGAATATTTCCCGTCACCCATGCTTTGCCGGGAGCGGTCAGCATGTCAACCTCGCTGCGCACACCAAATTCCGGCAGGTAGATTCCCGGCTCAACCGAGAAGCAGGTGTTGGGCAGGATGAGGCGCTGGTCGTGCGTCTCCAGGTTGTCAAGGTGCGCGCCCGAGCCATGCAGTTCCATGGCGATGTTGTGGCCGGTGCGATGCGTGAAATATGGGCCGAAGCCGGCAGCCTCAATCACCGCGCGGGCGGCGTCGTCGGCTTCGAATCCGCGAATGGGCCGGCCCTCGGCAAAGGCGCTCTCAACCGCGGAGATTGCCGCATCGCGCGCGTTGCGCACCGTCTCAAATACCTGCTGCTCGCGTTCGCTGGGCTCGCGGCCCACAACGCCGGTCCACGTGATGTCGTAAAACGTCGTGTCCGGCTCATTCTTCTTGCCCCAGATATCGATGAGCACAAAATCACCCTGGTTGATGGGCGAGGTATGCTCGGCGGTGGGCTCGTAATGTGAGTCGGAACTGTTGGCATTCACGCTCACGTTGGGCCCGTTCTCCCAGGTGAGGTTATCCCGGCGCATGGCTTCGGCCAGCCACTGGACAATGTCGAACTCCGTAACCCCGTTGCCGCTGCGGACGCGCCGTCCAATCTCCTGCCATCCCTCGGCCAGGATATTGTCGATGGCGACCTGTGCCTTGCCGTGGCTGGCGATGGCATCTTTGCTCAGTACAGCCTCAAACTGGCTCACCATGTCTGCAGAGCTTAAGATCTGCTTGCCCAGGCTGCGCAGGAATTCAACGGTGCCGGCATCCACCATCGACACATACATGATGTCGTTGTTGGGCGAATACTGCATGGCCAGGCGGCGACATCCGTTCAGCATGGCCTCAAGGCCGCGTTGCAGTTCTTGCCAGCTCGAATAAACACCCTTCGCACCTGGCAGTGAATCAAGCCTGCCTTGCTCGATGCGGTGCACCAGCTTGCGCGGCTCGCCTTCGGCCGGAACCAGGTAATACCAGCGGCGGGTGATGTGAGCGTTGGGGTCGAGGCCGAGGATGCGGCCGGCGATGGGGTCGCGGTGGTGATGGTCGTAGAACAGCCAGCCGTCAAAACCGGCATCGCGGATCGCCGATTGGATCGCGTCAAGATTCATAACCGCCATCATACGCGCCAGATAGCGAGTCGGCGAAGGGGCAGGTGGGGAAAAGCGGAGTTAGCAGAGTTAGTGGAGTTAGCCGCGCCCGGGCTGAACACCAAAGTCAGTCATCGAACGGCAATCGTGACTTTGCCGCGTGCGTGACCGGTTTCAACGTAGCCGATGGCCTCGGCGACGCGATTGAGCGGGTAGCTGCGATCGAGCACGGTCCGGATCGTGCCTTTCTCAAGCAGGCCGGCCAGCAAATTCAAGTCGGCAGTATTAGCCTTTGCGAGGACGCTGGTGAGTCTCTGGCTTACGAACGGCGCAATCGCAGCCTGCCCGAGCATCCCTTTGAGATAGTCGATAGACGACTTTTCGATTGCACCCCCGCCGCAACCCACGAAAACGCCTTTGGGCTGAAGAACGCGGCGGAAGGCGGTCGGCGGATGATTGTTGACGAGGTCGAAGATCACGTCCCAGCGATCGCCGCCGCGGGTAAAGTCCTCATGCGTGTAGTCAATCACGCGGTCTGCGCCGAGAGACTGGACCAGGGCCACATTGCGCGTGCTGCACACCCCGGTAACATGCGCGCCAAGCCACTTGCCAATCTGCACTGAGAAGGTGCCCACGCCGCCGGCAGCGCCATTGACGAGCACGCGTTGCCCGGGCTGAACCTTGCCGCTGTCCCGAAGCCCTTGAAGCGCAGTAATGCCGGCTATAGGCACCGCGGCTGCCTGCTCGAAGCTCAGGCTCCCGGGTTTAATGGCCAGCTTTGACTCCGATTCGCAGGCGTATTCGGCAAACGATCCCTTTGCCAGGCCGAAGACGGCGTCACCAGCTTTAAAAAGCGTGACGCCTTCGCCGACCGACTCCACCACGCCCGCCATGTCTGCGCCGAGCCGAGGAGACTTTGGCTTGCGCAGTCCGGTTACGACGCGGAAGAACTTCGGCGCTCCGCGAATAAAGTGCCAGTCGTATGGATTAACCGAAGCAGCGTGAATCCTGACCAGGACTTGGCCGGGAACAGGTGTTGGCTTGTCGATTTCGACGAGTTCGAGAACTTCGGGCGGACCATAACGGTGATAGACGATTGCCTGCACCGGTTTTTCTCCTAAGGTTTAGGTCGGCTAACTGGCTGGGTAACTGCGATGCGGTCGAGGATCTCGCTCAGATTCCCCGATTCGATGTCGCTTACATCGACGCCGTAGACCTCGCGAATCTTCGCAATCATCGCATCGTCATCCTCCCCGGTGTGGAAGTGCCAAAGGCTCGATTGGTCAGAAATGAATGCCCATGGGAGCCCGAGAATGCGCTGAATGAAGTCCTCGGCCAGTTCAGGATGCGCATTGACGCGCTCCTGCGACGCGATTTGAATGGGGACATTGGTGCCCGGCCTCGGCAGCGGCTTGCCTTCTCCGGCCAGGTTTTCCTTGCGCAACTTGAAGGTCGCGCGGAGGTCGCTGAGGGCTTCCTGGCGCGAATCGCCGGAACCGTCCATGGTGGGCCAGTCGACGACCCTGGCGATATAGCTTTGCAACTTGAAGCGGGGGTTATTGTCGAAAGGAGAGTCGGGATCATGCCGCTGCCGGCGGACATAGATCGGGTAATCCGCAAGCTGCCAGTCGCGGGTGCGAAACGACAACACCCACTTCCACCGGGCGAGCATGAAGTTTCTTAGCCGGATAGCGGCTTGCATGGAGGCCCCTTACAACGCGGCCATCGCCTCGGCTTCGCTCGAAAAGAGCTGGGCGTACTTGGTGATGCCCACCATGGTAAATACCTTGGTGAAGTGGGCCGAGAGACCGAAGGCGTAGACCTTCTGGCCGGAGTTGGAGGCCTCAATCAGCATCTGGATGACCAGCGCGATGCCGCTGGAGTTAATGTAGTCCACCTTGGTGAAGTCGAGCAGGATGAGCTTGGCTGTAGCTTTGGGCAGAGCCTGGTAAGCACCCAGCACCGCGTCTTTCGACGTGCTGGCGATATCGCCCTCAAAACGCAGTACGGTGACGTTGTGGCCGGACGGGGTTGTCTGTTGATCAACGCGCGATTTCGTTTCGGTCTGCACTCGGGTCTAGCCTCCGGGTTTGCTTGGCTGCTCTAAGTTTAATCTGACTTGGGGTTATTCTGATTCTTTGTCGAGCTTGATTACAAGGCGCACATAACTGCTTTTTCCATTGGTGCCTGCCACCCACTCCGCCTCGTCGACCAGCGCCTGAATGAGAAACATACCCATGCCGCGGGGATCTTCTTCGCCATGCATTTTGCGATCGATATCGGGCTTTGAGGGCTGGGACTTCATCCCCTTGCCGTCGTCGATCACCTTTACTTCAAGTTCATCTTCACCGGCCGAAAGCACTACGCCTACTGAGAGCTTCTCATTCAGGCGGTTTCCGTGCTCGATGGCGTTGATGCAGGCTTCGGCAACCGCGGTTTTCAGGTCTTCAACGCGATCTTCGCGAAAGCCCATCAGCTTGGCTACGGCCGAGGCCGTGCTCATGGCCACTTTTTCAAAGCCGAGGCGCGAGGGCAGGCGAACTTCAACCGAGATGGCTTTCGGCGGGTTCATGCCACCATCTCCGTTTCTTGCGTTACGCGGCTTAAAGCCAATGCCGTCATGTCGTCTCCCTGCTCGCCACCATCGGCGAAAACAGTAAGGGTGCTAAACAATGCATCGAGGATAACATCGGCATTTGACGACGGGCACGCAGAAAATTCATCTAAAAGGCGTTCCGGCCCAAACTCTTCATCCCCCTTGAACACCTCAGTGAGGCCGTCGGTATAGAAAAGCAGCCGGGCGCCTGGCGGGAACGAGCCTTGCTCTGAAGAGTAATGCATGCCGGGCACCAGCCCGAGGGGGGTCCCGGTGGCTTTGAACTGGACGGGCTCTATTCCGGGAATAACCAGGAATCCTGGATTGTGGCCGGCATTCACCACCTCAATGGCGCCGGCTTTGGGGTCAATTCGCATGAAGATCGCGGTCACGTAGCGGCGGCGCGCCTGCTCTCCTTCGGTCCAGTGGTGCTGGTTCATGCGCGTAGCCAGTTCGTCGAGTGACAGGCCGGTGGCCGCAATGCCGCGCAGTGCGGCGCGAAAGCTGGTGGCCATGATCGCCGAAGCCAGTCCCTTGCCGGCTACGTCGGCCACCACCAGCAGCAGTTTGCCATCGGGCTCCTCGACAATGTCGAGATAATCGCCGCCCACCTCGTAACATGTGATTGACCTGAACCCAATTGAATAGCCGGCGATATCCGGCAGTCGCTGCGGCAAAAGCGAGCGCTGAATATCGCGGGCGGCGTCCAAATCCTGCTGCAGGCGCGCGAATTCAAGGTTGCGCTTGTGGTTGCGCGCATTCTCAAGCGCCACGGCGGCTTGCAGCACCAGGCCCTCAAGAAAGTCCGCCTCGTACAGAGTCAGCGATCGGCCCTCGGGCGTAGCCACAACCAATTCGGTCATGCGCTTGCCTTCGCGGTCACAGAGAGGATAAGAGCACAACGCCGAACCCTCGGGAGCATGGGCGGGATCTTCGCCAAAGGTCAGGCCGACATCGGGAAAAGCGGCCCCGGCCATCTCCAGCTCGCGCACCACGATGCGCAGCACCTGTTCCAGCACCTCGCGCTCGTGAATAGTGGAGTGAACCTGGCGGGAAACCTCAAGCAAAGCCTGCAGTCTGAATACCTGCTGCTGCAGATCGATGGTTTCACCGTTGCCCGCAAGTTGGGCTTCGAGCTCCATGTCGAGCATGCCTCCGTGGAATCTCAATGTAGCATGACAGGGCCACTCCCCGGCATCACAATCGGAACAAGGGCGGCCTGATTAGGGCGTATCCGGCGGCTTGGGCATCTGCCCCCAGACAACGCCGTACACCTGCTGGGTAATGTGGTAGTGCAGCTTCTGGCCCCAGGCGATGGCCGCATCCTCAAGCGGGACGCTGCCGCAGTTGAGGAAGTATTCGGCCATTCCTTGATCGGGGAAGCGCTCAAGCGCAGCTATCAGATCGCTTTCACTTCCCGGCGCGCCCAGGCCCACGTAGAACTGGTACGCGCCCGCCATGATGGCGATGTCGTGAGTGCCCAGGACCGCGACCAGCGCATCATGCGGCCGCGTCTCCTTCTGATCTTTGATCGCGAGGTCGCTCAGTGCCTCTGCAGCAAGCCTTCGCGTGTTCTCGTTGGCGGCGTGCAGCAGCGGGATGAGCGTCTCGATCGAGGCCGTGCCCAGCTCGGCTAGCTCCTGCGGCACAAGATTCCTTCCCACCGGCCCGTTCTTCATATAGTCGATCAATGGCGCCACGGCACGCGGATCGCCCATCTGGCCGAGGGCGCTGAGCAGCGCTGAATAGGTGAGTGGGTGAATGGGGCCGGGATCGTCGGGACCTTCCACGATGGCCGCGCCATAAGGCTGCGGAGTTCCCTTGTACGGTGTTTGCAGCATTGCGACCAATGGCGCAAAGGCGCGCGGATCGTGTGTTCTGGCCAGGGCGTTGATGGTTTCGTTCTGCAATCGAGGCTGGCTCAACAAGCCGATGAGCGCCTCCACGGCCGGCGTGCCGATCCTGCCCAGGGCCATGATGGCATCGTTGGCAACTCCGGGGACGCTTGCTTTGACCGCCGCCTCCAGCGCCGGAACCTGCCGCGCATCTCCCGGCTGGCCAAGCTGCTCAGCGGCAATCATCGCCAGCCGGGAGTCAGTGCTCTTGAGCGAGTCGAGCAAAAACTCGAATTCCCGCGGGTCCTGAACTTTGCCCAGAAGACCTATGGCCCAATAGCGATCGACCTTCGCGTTCTTGCCTTCAGCAAACGAAAGCATCGCGTCAATAGCCCTGGGATCGCGCGATGTCGCCAATGCGTTCAGTGCGCTCCAATCTACGCCTGTGTCGGGATCCTGAACCAGCGCGATGAGCGCCTGCGCCACTTGCGGGTCTGCTGTTTGAGCGGGCTTGAGATAAGTAACCGCCGCGTTCCTTACGCTGGGATCGGGATCGTGAACCGCGGCCAGCACGATGGGAATGCTTTCCGCGTTGGGCAGCTCTCCGCTGGCGCGCAAGGCGATGACGCGAGTTGCCGGATCGGGATCTTTAAGAGTTGCACGAAGAGCCTCAAGAAAATTGGGCGCATTCGATGTCTGGAGAGCGAGGAGTGCGACTTGCCGCACATCGCCGTCGGGATCTTTGAGAGCGGCGGTGAGCGCCGGAATTGTGCGGGGATCATGGGTGAACATCAGCGTCTCAGCCGCGCTGCTGCGCACAGCGGGATCGTCGCTCTTGAGAGCCGCAAGAACTGCATCAACCGCGGCCGGCCCGCACTGGGAAAGCACGCTCGTTGCAATCGGAATTTTGGAAAGGCCCGCGACCAATGCCGCAATCTCTCTGGGACCCTGGCATTTGCCCAGCGCCATTACCGCCGCGGTGCTCACGCTCTCCTCGGGATCGTTAAGCACAGCGATCAGCGCATCGACAGCCGCCGGGCTCTTAAGCCGGCCCAGGCCCATGGCCGCATAGGCGCGCACCTGCGGGTCAGCGTCGCCGAGGGCTGCAATCAGCGCCTCGGTCGAGCGCGGATCGGCGAACTTGGCCAGCGCGTCTGCCGCGTTGCGGCGAAGATCCACGTCCGGGCTCTTCAGCCGCGCGATTTGAAGGGTCACATTGTCAGGAGGGGTTTGCGCACACATCGGGCCGGCAATAGCAGCGCATAAAAGAAGCGTAAGGGAAACGTTAAACCCTGTGTGCGCCATGCTCCGGAAGAAGAAGAAACGCAAGGGGTTCATATAGGCAGAGATTACCACCGGTTACTCCGGGAAAGTGCGATTGCCCGCCCGTTCATGCCCCGCGCTTCCGGCAGGAGTATGCTGATCGCATTATCCGCTAAAGGGAGAGCGGTCTGTATGGACCCAATGAGCCTTGCCATTAAATATGGCTGGATACTTGCTGTCGTGATCCTTGTATTTCTACTGGAAAAACTGATCCTCAGGTATTTCTTCGGGACGGTGATTGTTGCCAAGGATCAAATCGGAATTGTGAACAAGAAGTGGGTGCTGATGGGCAGCCATCGCACGCTGCCCGATGGCGCCATCGTGGCGCTGAATGGTGAGGCCGGCCTGCAAGCTGACACGCTTGCCCCGGGAATTCACTTTGGATTGTGGGCGTGGCAATATTCGGTAACGCTGGCGCCGTTTACCACGATCGATAAAAACCAGATCGGCATTGTGGAGGCGCGCGACGGCAAACCGCTTTCGAGCGGACGCGTGCTGGCCAAGGCGGTCGACTGCAATTCGTACCAGAACACGCGGGCGTTTCTGGCCAACGGCGGCGAGCGCGGTCCGCAGATCACGGTGATTCCGCCCGGCACCTACCGCATTAACACCGCCATGTTTACGGTGCTGCCGGCCGAAGTGCTGGAGATTCCCGATAATTCAGTGGGCATTGTGACCACCAAAGACGGAACCCCATTGCCCACCGGCGAGATTGCCGGCAATGAGACTCCCGGTCACAGCATGTTCCAGGATGGCGAAGTCTTTATACACAACGGCGGATTCAAGGGTTTGCAGGAGCAGGTGATTCTGGCCGGACGCTACTTCATCAATCCGCGCTTTGCCACGGTCGAGATCAAGCCGATGACCGAGGTGCCCATCGCCAATGTAGGCGTGGTAATTGCATATGTAGGCGAACAGGGTGTGGACCAGAGCGGCGAAGCGTTCAAGCACGGCAACCTGGTGAAGAAGGGCCAGAAAGGCGTGTGGGTTGAGCCACTCGATCCGGGCAAGTATGCCATCAATCCATATACCCACAAAGTTGAAATTGTTCCCACGGCAAACATCGTGCTGAACTGGGCCACCGGCAAGAGCGAGGCGCACAAACTGGATGAGCGGTTGTCGACGATCACGGTGCGTTCGTCGGATGGTTTTACCTTCAATCTTGACGTGAGCCAGATTATCCATGTGCCGCGCAACGACGCGCCCAAGGTGATTGCGCGCTTCGGCACCATGGCCAACCTGGTGACGCAGGTGCTGGAGCCGACTATTGGCAACTACTTCCGCAACGCGGCGCAGACGTCTGACGTGATCGAGTTTCTGAAGAAACGCAGCGAGCGCCAGTCCGAGGCCAAGGTGTCAATTTCAGCGGCATTGGTGGAGTACAACGTGAACGCAATCGACACGCTGATTGGCGACATCACCCCGCCTGAAGCGCTGATGAAGACGCTCACCGACCGCAAGATCGCCGAGCAGGAGCAGGTAACGTACAAAACGCAGCAACTCGCCGAAGAGACGCGCAAGGACCTGCAACAGGCCACGGCGATGGCCGATACGCAGGCCCGCGTGGTGGATGCGGAGCGGAGTGTTTCAATTGCAGATTTTGCTGCGCAGGCGGTGGTGAAGCGTGCCAGCGGCGAAGCGCAGTCGAAGACTATCAACGCCGAAGCCGATGCCAAAGTGGTGATCACTGTAGGCAACGCCGACGCGGAGAAGGTGCGCGCAGTGGGTACGGCCGAGGCTGACGTAATCAAGATGAAGATTGCGTCCATGGAGTCAGGCAACTACGCAGCAGTGCAGATTGCGCAGGCGCTGGCCACCAACCACATCAAGCTGGTGCCCGACATCCAGGCCGGCGGAGCGGGCGCAGACTCGGGCAGCCTGATCAACGTGCTGCTGGCCAAGATGCTGCAGGGCCCCACAAACGGCAATGGATTCACAAGCGGCAACGGCCTTGTAAACCACAACGACGGCGAACAGAAATAGCTACCCCGGTTGCCCCACCCTTTTCACAGCCTCATCGTGGAAAGGGTGGGCGACCACATACTTCATCTTTCATTTATCACCGATCATCGAACGCCGCATCTCGAATCTCTCTCACCTCAAGCACCCGAGTCTTATACCCGTGGCGCGCCACGTTCAGCATGGCCTGGCCAACTTGGCGCGTAGTCAGAAACTGGTTCGGCATAGCAAAACGAAAGACCGGAACCAGCGGCCGCAGCAGTGTGTAAAGAGCGTTGTAGAGAGCCGTGCGCGAGCGGATGCCGTCGAGCGGCTGAATAAAGCCGGGGCGAAACATGTAAGCCTCAAGCGGCAGGCGCAGCAACGCATTTTCAGCGCGGCCCTTCACGCGCGCCCACATCGTGCGTCCCTGCTCGCTCGAATCCGTACCCAGGCCTGAGACAAAGACAAACGTCATGCCCGGATTGAGACGCGCAAGCATTTCGCCCGCGGCCTGCGTAAATCCGTAGGTAACGCGCGTGTAGTCGGCCTCGCTCATTCCAACTGACGAAACAACCAGCGCAAAGAAACACGCATCGTACCCGCGAAGCTGATTCTCGATGGCGCTCAGATCGCTCAGGTCCTTGTGCACAATCTCAATGAGCATTGGGTGGCATTGCCCGGTTGCGTTGCGTCCCACACTGGCGACCGCCTCAACATCGTCGGCCAGCAGGCACTCGCGCAGCACTCCCTGGCCCACCATGCCCGTCGCGCCAAAGACGATGACTTTCATTCCGGCTGCCTCCGCATTACCAAAAGGATAGACGGCTGCCGCGCGACGTCTGATTCGCTGGCTGAGCACCGCCGGTCTCCCGATCGGCTGCGGACAAACTCATCGAGTTCGGCAAAACATACGAAATACATCTCCCAGGGGCTAAAGCCCCGAGCTTTTTTAGAGGCGTTATCGGCACGACTAAAGTCGTGCCCTGACACTTCGTGCCGGTTAGATTGAATTTTCCGGCGCTGGTCCGGACCGGCGGTACCGGGGCATCCCCGCCGCCCGAAGAGCCAGCAGCGTCGCGAATCTCATGCAATCCTCATGGCTTCGCACCTATGGTATTGTCAAAACTATCTCGACCGCGGCCCCGGGGATTCCCCAATCAAGCAATCGATTCCCTTCGAACGGGAGGCGCCAGTTTTGCATCAAACGCTTTTGCCCCGGAGCGGCACAAACGTGTCAGCTCACGCAACATGAATTTGAGACCCAACCGCACAGTTTCGAACGAAAGCTGAAGGTGATGCAATGAACCCGCCCCATGATCGTGTCGATCCCAATCTTGTGTTGACCGTCGAAGAGATCGGCAGCCTCGCCGAAGAGGAGGGCAAGCCGGCCGAAGTGCTGATGAAAATCGTGGCCCTGATTGCGGCGCGCTTCAATACCGACGTCTGTTCGGCCTACCTGCTTGAGCCGGATCGCTCGAATCTGGTGCTGGCGGCGACGGTCGGGCTTCATCCCCAATCCATCGGCACTTTGCGCATGCCTATCGACGAGGGGCTGACGGGACTGGTTGCCGAGCAATTGCTCCCGATTTCGGTGGCCGACGCCCGTAATCATCCCCGCTACAAATTCTTTGAGAAATCCGGCGAAGAGGAGTATCAATCGTTCCTCGGCGTGCCGCTCATCGATCGCGGCGTTCTGCAAGGTGTGCTCGTGGTTCAGAACCGTGAGAAGCGCAAATTCTCCGAGAACGAAATCAGAATGCTGGTTGAGACTGCCGGTCAGGTGGCGCCAATCGTCAGCGAAGCGCGCACCCTCGACCGCTTCATCGCCCCGGCGCAGGAGAAGCTGTGGGAGCTTGCCAGCAATGTGTGGTGGTGCTGGGACCACGATTGCACCAGCCTGTTTCGCGATCTCAATCCCACGCGTTGGCGGCAATTGAATCAGAATCCCATTTCATTGCTCAACGAGATGCCGCTCGGCGAAATTGAAAAACGCGCCAGCGAACTGGTGCTGCACAGCCGCATCAACTACGTCTATCGCCGCCAGCAGGAGTATCTCAACGCCGACCGCACATGGGGCGCCAATCACGCCGGCGTACTGCGCACGCGCCCGGTTGCATATTTCTCCGCGGAGTTCGGCCTGCACGAATCGCTGCCCATTTATTCCGGCGGTCTGGGCGTGCTTTCCGGCGACCACATCAAGAGCGCATCCGATCTTGGCATTCCTCTCTATGGCATCGGGCTTTTCTACGGCCAGGGCTACTTTCTGCAGCGGCTCGATAATACCGGCTGGCAGCGCGAGGAGTATCTTGAAACCGACGTCAACCAACTGGCCATGCAGCCGGCCATCGGCATCAACGGTGAGCCCGTAACCATCGAAATTGCCACCCGCGGCACGCCGATTCGCGCCAAGGTCTGGCGCGTCAGGGTGGGCCGTTGCGATCTGCTGCTGCTCGATTCAAATGTTGAAGGCAACGCGCCCGAAGATCGCGACACAACTTCGCGCCTTTATGGCGGCGACTCGCGCACCCGTATCCGCCAGGAGCTGCTGCTCGGCGTGGGCGGATATCGCGCGCTCAAGGCAATGGGAATTACCCCCGGCGTGCTGCACCTCAACGAGGGCCACAGCGGCTTTGCGGTCTTTGAAGCCATTCGTTCGCGCATGGAAGAAGAAGGCCTGAGCTTCTACGCGGCGGCCAGCATGATTCCGCGCGAGGTGATTTTTACCACCCATACGCCCGTGCCCGCGGGCCACGACCGCTTCACCGCCGAACTGATTGAAGAACATCTTGGACCGCTCCGCGAAGAGTTGGGTATCTCTCAGGAAAACCTGATGGGCTTTGGCCGCGAACACCCCACCGATAACGGCGAACCCTTCTGCATGACCGTGCTGGGCCTCAAGCTGGCGCGACGCGTGAATGCGGTTTCGTCGCTGCACGGCGAGGTGTCGCGCGCCATGTGGAGAGGACTGTATCCCGGCCGTCCCGAAGATGCGGTGCCCATCGGCCATATCACCAACGGCGTCCACGTTCCCTCCTGGCTTGCGCCGCAAATGGCCAAGCTCTACGACCGTCACCTGGGCATGAACTGGCACAAGCAGAGCGGTGCCGACCACACCTGGGCCGCAATTGAAGATGTTGACGACGGCGAGCTGTGGGAGACGCACCTGAGCCTGAAGGCGCAATTGCTTGAGTTTGTGCGCCGCCGCGCGCGCGAACAGGCAGAGCGCCGCAACGAGCCCGCCGAAGCGCTCAAGCGGCTTGATAAGGTGCTCTCGCCCGACGCGCTCACCATCGGATTCGCCCGGCGATTTGCCACGTACAAGCGGGCCAATTTGCTTATGAAGGATATGGAGCAGCTTGCGGCCATGGTGAACGACGCCAAGCGCCCCGTGCAGTTTGTTTTTGCCGGCAAAGCGCATCCTCACGACGAGCCCGGCAAGCGCGTGCTGCAGCAGATTGCGCAGATGATGCGCAACTCTGAATTCGGCGACAAATTTGTGTTTGTTGAGGACTATGACATCAACGTGGGCCGGCACTTTGTGCAGGGAGTGGACGTGTGGCTCAATAATCCGCGCCGCCCGCTCGAGGCTTCGGGCACCAGCGGGCAAAAAGTTGTGCTCAACGGCGGACTCAATCTCTCAATTCTCGACGGATGGTGGGCCGAGGCTTACGACGGTCTGAACGGATTCGCAATCGGCCGCGGTCGCACCCACTCCAACATGGATGTGCACGACAGCCGCGACGGCGACGATCTGTACCGGGCGCTGCTCGATGAAGTAATTCCGCTCTACTACGAGCGTGACCGCGACGGCCTGCCGAGGGGCTGGATCAAGCGCATGAAGCGCACCATTCGCACGCTCGGCTGGCGCTTCAACGCCGATCGCATGGTGATGGACTACACGACCAAGTGTTACATCCACGCAGCCGGCGGAGTATCCAACGAGATCAGGCCGCTGGGATGAGAAGAGCAGCAAGTCAGCGCAAACGTAAAGCCCAGCCCCGAAGGGTTGGGCTTTGCGTTAATCGCATAACTGCCGCGGCTTACCTGGTCTTGATCACATACAGCACGAAGGTAGGGTCGCCTTGCGCATTGTCAGGACCCTGGCACCCGACGTACAGCAGCTTGCGAACCGGGTCGTCGGTCATGTATTGCGGACCCGATCCTACCGGGACGCTGCCGAGAAGTGTGTTCGTGGCTCCATCGATAATGTCGACCGTGTTCTCAGGATAGTTGCTTGCGTACACCGTAAAAGTCACAGGATCTTCGACAACCAAGGCCGGATATCCCTCCAGAGTCACTGACGTGGCGAGAGTATTCGTCTTGCCGTTGTACACGCTTACCGTTCCCGTGCCTGACGAACTCAGCTGATTGGTGTCAGACGAATAAAAGATATTGCGGATCGGATCGACGGCGACGCCGAACGTTAATCCGCTGGCGGCTGTGGGCTGGGCAACAATCTGGTTTGTGGCTCCATCCACGACCGCAACTTCGCCCGGATTGAAACTGACTGCGGCATAGATGGTGTTGGTGATGGGATTCACGGCGACATTCTCAATTCCTTGAACGGCGATGTCCGCGACGATGTTATCCGTGGCTCCGTCTATCGCATATAGATTCGACTCGAAGTCCGAAACGTAAACCATGTTGGTTTCTGAATTCACAGCTACTGAAGAAGCTTGCACGTTCACATAACCAACGGTCTTGCCGTTCTTCGGATTTACTGCGTACAACCCGCCGAACTGCGTTCCCACATAAAGCAGGCCGGTCTTGTAATCCAAGGCCGCGCTCACTGTCCCCCACTCGGTATCGAGCGTGATGTAGCGCTCGATTTTCTGGCTTTCCTCGTTTACGACACTGATCTGCGCCGTGGTGCCACTGCCGTCGTAAGTGGGAAGATAAGCCACCTTTGCCTGCGGGTCGACAGCTCCCCCGCCCACAAAACCTCCTACCGGAATGGTGGCGATTACTTTCTGGGCATTCGCGGCTGCGCCCAGGCACATTACCGCAACAAATAAGCTCGTCGTCTGAAATAGTCTGCGCATTGAAACTCCAAAAGGGTTGTGGGAACACGCGTCCTGAAGCCGCAAAAAATACGGGCACAAAAGTATACGGGCACAGATGGGCGATCGAATGCGCACACATCTGCGCATTCCTCGCACTTTAAAAAATCGTTCAGAAAAAGCGGACACGATGTTCCACGGTGGGGTGGGGCGTGGCTTATCGTTTCTAGTCTAAGTTTCGATATCCTTACGGGGACTCGCTTGCATCCCAGGCCGCATTAGCACAACTTACATTTCCTTACGTTTTGGATGGATGCTTCGCCTGATTCTCTGAGTTGCATTAGCCGTCCAAGGTAACTTTGGCGGCTCAAGCATCAATCACCATCCCATCAATTTTTGGGCTCTACGGTCGCCAGGCGTTGATCCTGACGGGCAGGGGCCAGTGGCGATGCCCGATGAAAACCCCTGGTTTACTTTCACCGGAAAACTGACGTGTGTTCCTGCGCCGGCTATGTGTGATGACAGCGCGAGCCGCAAAACATCAACTGCGATTAATTCATCAGCACTGCTTCGCGATCGTGGAGCGTGGCGCGGATGGCCGCGATTCCCGCTTCGAGGTCAGGCAGCATCTGCAGGATCGTTTTTCCATCAAGTCCGGTCACTGTCTTGCGCATCAACTCGCACTGGCCCACCAGCAGCGAATCGTAGTGAACCAGGTTCATGAGCGTCGGCGCCTCTAAACGGTAACGCTGCGTCATGCGGTCGTTCTCCGGCGCTGGCAGTTGATGGAGGAATTGCTCAAGTCCTGTGAGGGCGCTATGCAGTCGCTCCAGCTTTTGCGCCGAGGCAACCGCTTCAGCGTCGGGAAAGGGCTTGGCGCGCGTAGGCGCCGGCAGCTCGCGGCGGTAGTCGCTCTCCGCTGCGCTCACCGCGGTCGCGGCCCCGCCCAAAAGCCATGAGGCTTTTGAGCGGACCATCTGATCGTCGGCGCGTAGCTGGTTCTCAACTTTATAAAAGTTATAGCCCCAGCCGTGAAACAGGTTAATGGCGATCTGCTCGAGCGTATCGGCCGCGTAAAAGAGTTCTCCCGCCACTATTTACCTCCGCCCGATCCCTGCAATCCGGCCTCGGCGCCAACAGAATAGAATCCCGAAGGCTGACCACCGATGTTGAACGGCACGCCGGCAGCCGCGTTCGGCGCTGACACCAGTCCCTTGTCAGCCATTTTAAGCGCGAGATAGTACCGCACCGCTTCTACAGGCGTGAGGCCGATGGCCTGCAGCGAGATTAGCTCGCGCATGCGCTCGTCCTTGGGCATGATCAGCACTTTGAGGTCGTTGAGCGTAATGCCGTAGGTCTTCAGGAAATCGGCAAGATGATTCTTCACCAGCTCGCGCACTTCCTGAATGTGCTCGTTGATGTCTTCCATCTTGGTGACCTGAACAATCTGGTTGATGGATTGCTCGATCGCCGGACCGGCGTAGTCGGCCACTTCCTTGGTATCGATGATGTGGCCGTTGAAGGGCAGATGGGTAATGAGGTCGAGCGCGGCTTCTTTGGTATCGACGTGGATGTAATAGTCCACCTGGTAAGCCATCTCGGCCATTTCTTCGCTGGTGGCCACGCCTTCGCTGCGAACCAGAAGCTTGGATCGATTGATGTAGATGACCTCGTAGACCCAGGGCGAATTGCCGCCGAAGAATCCCGTTGCGATGGAGCCGAGCAGCGGCTTGTCGGGTGTGGTGAGCGCATACTGGCCGGTCTCGTAGACGTTCAAGACCGCGCCTCGCGATTTGAGCACGCAGAAATGATTGCTTTCAACGGTGAGCAGCGATCCGGAGACGATACTTTCGTCCGCGATTTTGACGGCCAGAACCTTGGTGCCAAGAATGTCGGTGCCGTCGCTGGTGAGCGAGGTGATGACTTGCCGCGTAAGAGCCACGATAGTTCCCTCCTGAAGTGGGTTCGCGACCAAGCATACCTGAGCGGCCGCAACTCGCCAAGGAAAAGAGACGCGCAAGTGCGAAGAATTTCGTGCGCGAGTGAGATGGCTCACGAGGTTTGTGAATGGCGTGTGAATCAGAGCGGTTCCAGGATAGGTGTAGGGTATTCAGCTTTTGCCCAGGGTCGTCCCTTCTTGGGCTCCCACCCCGGCGAATACAAATCACTCGCCGGGGACCCGGGGTCGGGACGACTTGAGTGTATCGGCTCCGGGTGATAGCAATCCTGGAACCGCTGTAATCAGGCCGGAACGGTTCCCAACAAGACCGGCAGGTAGCTGCTTTCAACTCTCGTGACCTGTTCGAACCCGGCCTGCTCCATGAGACGCATCATCTTTGCGGTGGAGATGGCGTAGTAGCGGCAATGCATGGTTTCTGCTGTCACCTGTTTTGACTGCAGGTCCTCTTTCACAACAAACATGGTCAGGTCGTAGATATCGCCCTCGAAATCCCAGACCTGAAATATTGCGTACCGGTTACCATCTTCGACTCGAACTCCGTAAGGCTTGAAGATGTTCTTTCCGCGTTTCTCATGTTCGTAGTCCCGGATTGTGATAAGGCATCCCCCGCCGGGCCGCGCGCATTCAAGAATCTGCTTCAAGGCTGCGGAAATGCTTTCATCGGTGAGAAGGTGGGGCAAAGCGTTGTCGCATGAAATGACCAGGTCGAAGCCGCCGCCGTGGTGCGAGTGGGCTGCCAGCATGTCGCAGACCGAGAACGAAATATTCTGCCCTCTTTTTTGGGCTTCCAATCTGGCTCTATCGATCGCTTTGGCTGACAGGTCCGATGCAGTTACGCGATAGCCATTTGCCGCGAGCGCAATTGCCTGGGTTCCGATTCCGCAGGAGACGTCGAGAATGCTGGAGGCACGCGGCCAGTGGTCGCGAATGATTGCAGATAGATGGCGGCCCTGCCGCTCGATACCCGTATCCCAGTCCTCAAACAGCAGGTGGTAGTGGTGCGCGAGGTCATCGTAGAAGTCTGACATGCCTGACAACAATAGCATCACGCGAGGCAGGGCAGACTGGAATTGTGAGGCTGTGAGGGTCGGGAAACCCTCACTACAACCGGTCAGCAGACCGGGGGTACGGCGTGGAAACCGGCCGTTAGTTTTTACTCTACGAGGACCGGCTCTTCAACCTTCGCGTGCTCCAGCAGAGTGAGAGGGTAATACGCGTTGCGGTTGTACTGCTTTACCATGCGGTTGGTGTTGAAGTACGAGCCGTTGAAGGCCAGCGTGGTGCGCATCATGCGCGCCCATTTTTCTGGCGCGTCAAGATACAGCGGAACTACCGCCGACTCCAGTTTCCGATAGAGCGACTCGGCCTCTTCCCGATCGTCGGCGCCATCTTCAATAGCCCATCCGGTGATGCCCTCGATCCACCCCTCGATCCACCAGCCATCGAGAATCGACAAGCTTGGCACTCCGTTCATCGCGGCCTTCATGCCGCTGGTGCCAGAGGCCTCGTACGGCCGGCGTGGCGTGTTCACCCAAACATCAACGCCCGCGGTGAGCTTGGCGCCCAGCCCCCAGTCGTAATTCTCAAGATAGAGAATGCGCAGCGTGTCATCGGAGAGACGAGCTGCTTCTTCCACGACGCGCTGGATGATCGCTTTGCCGGGGCCGTCGTGCGGGTGCGCCTTGCCTGCATACAGAATTTGCAAACCACCCGCGGCTTTGGCGATGGCCGCAAGCCGCGCAGTATCGGTGAACAGCAGCGACGCGCGCTTGTAGGTGGCGGCGCGGCGTGCAAAGCCGAGTGTAAGCACCTTGGGGCTGAGCACCACGCCGGTGCGCGAGCCCACTTCGGCCAGCAACTCTTCCTTGGCCCGGGCGTGAGCCGCCAGAATCTTTGTTTCCGGCAGATCGATGGCGTTGCGCAGATAGAGGTTGTCGCGATGCCACGCCGGAATATGCTCGTTGAGCATCTGTTGCATCGGCTCAGAAATCCAGGTGGGCGCGTGTACGCCGTTGGTGATGGTATCGATGGCGTACTCAGGGAACATGGGCCGCGAGACCTTGCCGTGCTGCATGGCTACTGCGTTGGCATAACGTGAAAAGCGCAACGCCAGCAGCGTCATGTTGAACATGCCGTCGCGGAAACAGCCCAGTTGCTGCAGCCTGGCGGTGCGCTCGCCGCCGAGAATGCGAATCGATTGCTCGGTCGAAAAGCGGTCGTGACCGGCGGGCACCGGCGTGTGCGTAGTGAAAACGCATTGCCGCCGCACATGCTCGATGTCGGTCTCAGTGGCCGCGCGCAACGGCCCGCCGCAAAGCTGTCTCTCAAGCAGCGCAAGGGTCAGCAGCGAGGCGTGGCCTTCGTTCATGTGATACACGTTTACCCGCAGTCCCAGCGCGTTGGCCATGCGCACGCCGCCCATGCCCAGCACTATCTCCTGCTGCATGCGGTAGTTTTCGTCGCCACCGTAAAGGTGGTCGGTCAACCCGCGGTCCCACCCGGTGTTCAACTCGAGATCGGTGTCGAGCAGGTAAACCGGAACAATGTGTCCGAAGCGGCCCTGGATGTCGTAGCGCCAGGCCCGCACGGTAACAATGCGATCTTCAATCAGCACGGTAACGCGCGCCGGCTCTTCAACGCAGAAATCGCCAGGGTTCCAGGGCTGCACGGTCTCGCTCTGTATGCCGCTTGGCGAGAGATGCTGTTGGAAGTACCCCTTACGGTGCAACAAGGTAAAGGCAACAAGGGGAATGCTCAGATCGGCTGCCGAACGCAGCGTGTCGCCCGCCAGCATGCCCAGACCGCCCGAGTAGGTGGGCATCTGAGGACTTATGGCGATCTCCATTGAGAAGTAAGCTACGTGACCTGAGTAGGGGAAATTCTCGTAAGAGGATGGTTTGAGTGACGTCGGTTGCATAGTCGATTACTCTCCGCCGCGTGCAGGACCCGGCCGCATATTGCTTTGCCGTGGGAATCGAGTCTTAAGTCACCCGGTCCCTCCAGTCCCTCATCGGAGGAAACACCAAACAAGTTTAACAAGAGCCGACGAGCTGTCCCTGGCTCCTTTGTGCTAGGGGATACGATTTTCTGGGCAAGCAGATAATCTACCGAATTCTCCCGATTGAGGAAAATCCTGTGTGACTAAACGTCCTTTTCGACAAATGTTGCTATTCGAGCCGATGTGCCCCATCTGACGCGTGGCAGATGTGTATTTGTGGTTCGATGCCGATTTTTGCTTTATAGCGGCCCGCCAGCGCCTTCGCGAAGCAGGCGGCATCTTGCTGCTCAACCAGGTTCACAGTGCAGCCGCCGAAGCCGCCGCCCGTCAGCCGCGCTCCGATTAGTCCCGGCAAATCCTGCGCCAGCTCTACCATGGCATCTGCCTCGGGGCAACTGGCTTCAAAGTCCTGGCTGTAACTGCGGTGAGCCTCGGCCATCAGACGGCCAAGTTCCCGCAGATTGCCGCTGAGCAGCGCCTCGGCCGCAGCCACCGTACGCAGGTTCTCGCTGATGATATGTTTGGCGCGCAAATAGGATTTGGGCGCCATCTCGTGGCCCCACTTTTCAAGGTCGTCAAGCATGCAGTCGCGCAAGAACGTTACGCCGGAACGGTGGCTGGCAATCACGGCACAGGCCGCCTCAGCCTCGGCGCGACGGGTCTTGTAGTCGCCCCCGGCAATGGAATGCTTCACCATGGTGTTGGCAATCACCAGCGCCACATTAGGCGGGATGGGCGCGAGTTTGTAGCTCAGATCGCGGCAGTCGAGCAGCAGCGCATGATTCTCTTTACCGTTGGCGCTGATGAACTGGTCCATGATTCCACAGCTTGCGCCTACAAACTCGTTTTCGGCGCGCTGGCACAGGCGGGCCAGCACCGGGCCAGGATACGACGCTCCAATTAAAGACAGAACCGCAAGCGCCGTGGCCACTTCAAGAGCCGCTGAACTGGAAAGCCCCGAGCCGAGCGGCACATCGCCCCACAGACTCATGCTGAAGGCGGGGATGGTGTGGCCCTGCCCGGCGAGAATCTGCGCCACGCCAATTGGATAGTCGCTCCAGCGATAGCTGGCCGAGGCCGGCAATGCACACGCATCGAAAACCGCCTCTTCACCGTAGTTCTCTGCGTAGATCACGATTTTGCCGTCGGAGCGCGGAGAGATGGCGGCCATTGTGGCGAAGTTGATGGCCGCAGGCATCACGAATCCTTCGGCATAATCGGTATGTTCGCCAATCAGGTTCACACGGCCGGGTGCAACAAAAAGAGCCGGTTCCGCATTGAATCGGGTCTGATGAATGGAGCGAAGGATTGCGGGATCGTGCATCGGATCTCTTTTCTCAAAAATGAGCCCGGAAGCGGCCAGCCGGCCGTATCTGGGTCTAAGGGCTTTAGCGCAATTGGCAACGTTTACTTTTGCGCCGGCGCAGCCCCTACCAATACTACTCTCGTGCCGCCTCGCTCAGCCGCTCCCAGATGCGGCCAAGCCAAGCCTCGTGTTCCGGTTTCATCAACACCGAGCGCAGGCAGGTTATGGCGCCAGACGCGCTTTCGAGTTCCCCTGAAGCTCGAAACCAGGAACAGGGCAACTGCACGAGTGCCAGGTGCAGATCCCGCGCGGCGGCGCGGTCGAAGACCAGCTGCGCGCGTTCCGATGCCTTCTCCGGAGTCTCCGCTCTCAGGGCCCACACCACGATATCCAGCTCGGGTGAACCGGCACCGAGGGACTGGAAGCGGTCGTCATTGCGCAACCGGCGGTCGAGTTCCAGGGCAGCGCGGCGTCCGCAGGCCAGTCCTTTGGCAAACTCGCCCCCCGGTTCAAGCGGCAGCAAACGCTGCGTAGCCCACAGCGCCACGGCGGCAGCCCCGGCACGGGAGCACTCCAGGCTGATCTCGCCAAGGTGTAACTCTTTTGAAGTGAAGTAGGTGTACGGTGAGTCGTGTTTATAGAACCGGCCCACGCCCGGGTCGCGAAACAAGATGCATCCGCAGCCGTAGGGTTGCAATCCGTGCTTGTGAGGGTCGATCACGATGGAGTCAGCCTGCTCCGTAGTCTCGTAAGCCAGCCGGGCCGAGTCGCCGAGACTTTCGGGAATCAGCTTGAAATAGCCGCCGTAGGCCGCATCGACGTGAACGCGGAAACCGTATTTATTACGCAAAGCAAGGATCTGGTCAAGCGGGTCGACTGCGCCAATCGCCGTGGTGCCAAGCGTGGCCACTACCGTGCTAACATCTCCTTTGCGGAGTTCGGTTTCGAGCGCTTCCAGGCTCATTCGGCCGCGGCTGTCCGCGGCCACCGGCGTAAAGTCCAGCTTCAGCACGCCAGAGATCCGGCTATGCGTATAGTGCGCCTGGGTCGAACCAACAATACGTTTCCCCGGCGCAACCTGGCCGGCCATCCACAGTGCTTCGAGGTTTGCGAACGTCCCGCTCGAAGTAAGGTGGCCAAGGAATTCCTTCCACCCGAACATCGCGGCAATCTCGCGAACCGCCTCAATTTCCATCGCCGAGCTGGCGCGGCCGCCATCGAGAGCGTGGTTGTTGGGATTGATCTTCATGGCCAGGGCGTAAGCGGCGCGGGCCACCGCATGCGGCGGCTTGAGCATTTGCCCGGCATAAAGGGGATGGAAGTAGGGATAATTGTTGCCCAACCGCTTGGCCGTGGCTTCAAGAACTCTTGCCACGGCAGGCTCGTCGATCGCAGTTTCCGCCACCGGGAGATGGGCAAATTCGCTTTCAAGGGCAGAAAGAGCCTGATCGAGCAGGCCGGGAATTGGGTCGTGATCCATGGCGACCTATCACAGTAACACAGTGAGTGGGAGCCGGGCCAAGGCCCAAAATGAGACAAATTTCCAGCAAATAAGGGGTTGCGGGCCGCATACCGAAGAATTCGTGCGCTAAATTTTGACAGGGATGATACACTTAAGCCAGCGTTAGAACCGAACCGGGCGTGAGCAGTACTCGCCCAACCAAGCAAGATTCTGCCAGTGGTCGCTCCGATTCCTCCAGCGCAATTCAATCCAGGAAATACGAACAAGATGGAACAAGGTACTGTGAAGTGGTTCAATGATGCGAAGGGCTTTGGCTTTATCTCGCGTCAGAACGGCGAAGATGTCTTCGTGCATTACTCTGCAATCAACTCAAGTGGATTCAAGAGCCTGCAAGAAGGTCAAGCCGTGCAATTCAACGTTGTGAAGGGTCCCAAGGGCTGGCAAGCGGCGGACGTTCAACCGCTCTAAATCCCTGGCGGCCGGATTCCGGCAGAATCCAATAAGAACGCGAACGATTCAACGCAAGGGCTGGGACACAATCCCGGCCCTTGTGGTATCTGGCGCGCGGCGGCTTCTCACGGTTGGCAAATCGTGGTCCAAGAGAAGCACGCAGACGGCTTGTTGCGCCTGTTTGTGTCGCGACAACTGAATAATGTCTCGCGTTCAACGGCATCCTCTTCCCGGGCAGGCCTGCCCAACCCTCAGGCTGGGGCGAAAATCGCAATCGCCGCCGGCGTAATCCCCTGCGTCCGCTCGATCTCCTCAATCTCCATCTCCTCAGTTCTGGGGCACAGTCGGCTGCAATACCCTCCATGTCAGCAGCTTGAGATGCCCAGGTAACCGCAACGGGGGATCGCAACGCCCCCCATATCAAACGGAAGCGCTATTTCCTAAATCGATATCGAGCCGCTATTCTTTCCCCGTCACCGCTTTTACAACTGATGCCTCCTCCGAACTCCACAAGCGCCTTTGCGAACCCTCCATCCGGCTCACCCCAATCGGGCTCAGTTGAGGCGGCTGCCTCCCGCGCTGGCCGGGCAATCATTGTTGGGGCCGGCCCGGCGGGCCTAACAGCCGCCATCGAACTGCTTCGCCACACCGGAGTCAAGCCGGTGATTCTTGAGGCGAGTCACGAGATCGGCGGCATCTCGCGCACGGTTCGCTACAAGGGCAACCGCATGGACATCGGCGGTCACCGCTTCTTTTCAAAATCGAACCGCGTGATGAACTGGTGGCTTGAGATGATGCCCGTGGCCGCGGGCGATGAGGCCAACCCCGCTGCGAAGGGCGTGCTGCAGTATCAGGGCAAGCAGCGCGATGTTCCCGTGCATGAGCAGCCCCATGATCCCGAGCAGGAAGACCTGGTGATGCTGGTGCGCCAGCGCAAGAGCCGCATCTATTTTCTGCGCCGGTTTTTCGACTACCCGATCAAAATGAGCGCCGACACTTTCAGGAACCTCGGCCTCAAGCGCACCATGCGCTGCGGCTTCAGCTACCTGCGCACGGCCATGATGCCCAAGCGGGAAGAAAAAACGCTCGAGGACTTTATCATCAACCGCTTTGGCCGCGAACTTTATCTCACCTTTTTCAAGTCGTACACCGAAAAGGTGTGGGGCGTGCCCTGTGACCAGATCAGTGCCGAGTGGGGCGCGCAGCGTATCAAGGGACTCTCGCTCAAGGGCGTGGTCACGCATTTCTTGAAGAAGACGTTCGTGCCCAAACCGGCCGGCGACCTGGCGCAGAAGCAGACTGAAACATCTTTGATCGAGCGATTTCTTTATCCAAAGTTCGGCCCCGGCCAGCTTTGGGAGCACGCGGCTGAGCTGGTCAAGGCGTCCGGCGGCGAGATTCACATGGGAATACGCGCCGGGAGCATCGTTGTTGAAGGCAATCGCGTGGTTGCTGTCGAGGGCGTGAACGATGCAGGTGAGCGCGTGCGATTTGCCGGCGATTATTTCTTTTCCACCATGCCTGTGCGCGACCTGGTACGGGCCATCGCGGCAGTTGATGGCCAGGCCGTTCCCGCCGAGGTGAACAAAGTATCTGAAGGCCTGATGTACCGCGACTTTATTACCGTGGGCCTGCTGGCGAGCAAGCTGGCCGTGAAAGAGACTGACGGCGCCAAGCTGAAAGACAACTGGATCTATATTCAGGAGCCGGATGTAACCGTGGGCCGGCTGCAGATCTTCAATAACTGGAGCCCCTACCTGGTGCAGGACGAGGAGAAAACGTGGATCGGGCTGGAGTATTTCTGCAACGAAACCGATCCACTATGGAAGCTCTCCGACGAGGAGATGAAGCGCTTTGCGGTCGAGGAGATCGCCAGGATCGGCATTCTGAAGGCTGAGGATGTTGAAGACGCGCACGTGGTCCGCGTGCCCAAAACCTATCCAGCTTACTTTGGAAGCTACGACCGCTTCGACGTGATTCGCGGCTACGTCGACGGCTTCGAGAACCTCTTCCTGGTGGGTCGCAACGGCATGCATAAGTACAACAACCAGGATCACTCGATGTTGACCGCGATGACGGCCGTTGAGAATATTGCCAGGGGAGTAAAAACCAAAGATAATCTCTGGGCCATCAACACCGAGATGGAATACCACGAAGAAAAAGCGGACAAGACAGCCAATAGTAAGTAGCCAGTAGCGGGCGGGATTGAAGCTGCGCTTTGCGAATGTCGGGGGGTGGGCCTGACAGAAGATAATCAGAGAATCTATGGCAGAAATCCGCGATCGGCGCATCGGGGCGAAAAAGCGCATTGTTGCGCATGCGCGTATGATGCGGCTCGATCACAGCATCAAGCAGCTTTTTGTGGCGCCGGGCATCGTGCTGGCCGTCTCAATCGGCGGAGTTCATCTCTCCGCCGCGGTTTGGCTTCGCATCTTTATCGGCCTTGTTTCTGCCACCCTGATTGCCTCAAGCAATTACGTGCTGAACGAACTGCTCGACGCGCCCTTCGACCGCCTGCACCCCTCAAAACAATCGCGCCCCGCGGCCAGCGGCCTTGCCCACCGCGGTTGGGGCTATGTGCAGTGGATCGTGCTGATGCTGGCCGGTATGGCGCTGGCCGCGCAGCTCGGAATGGGGTTCGCCTTAAGCGCCGCCGGCTTGTGGATCATGGGATGCATCTACAACATTCCGCCGCTTCGCAGCAAAGATGTGGCCTATCTCGATGTACTCACCGAATCAATTAACAATCCCCTGCGCTTTTGCCTGGGTTGGTATTCGGTGGTCACTAGTCTGCTGCCGCCCACGTCGCTGCTCGTCTCGTACTGGATGCTGGGCTGTTTCTTCATGACTCTCAAGCGCTTTTCAGAGTACCGGCAAATCGCCGACCATGAGCGCGCGGCAAGTTATCGCAACTCGTTCAAGCACTACACCGAGGAGGCGCTGCTCAACTCGGCCACTTTTTATGCCGCCGCGTCGATGCTGTTCTTTGGCGCTTTCATCATGCGCTACCGCATCGAGCTCATTCTCTCGTTTCCGGTGGTTGCCTGGCTCATGTCGGTTTACTTCAGCCTGTCGTTCCGGCCCGACAGCCCGGTACAACATCCTGAGCTGCTCTACAAGGAACCGGCGCTGATGATTCCACTCATCGTTTGCATCGGGCTGATGGTGGTGCTGCTGTTTATCAACGTGCCGTGGATCGCATTCACATTTCCCAAGTCGGCGCCGTAATTGCGGCAGTTGTGTCGTGCGGAGTTGATTAGTTCAGACGCCAGAAACCGGCGTTGAGCACCGAGGCAAACGTGACCCAAACCAGGTAGGGTGTCATCATCCACGCCGCCAGGTGAGAAACCCGCGCAAAGGCAAGCGCGGTGACGCCGATCGCTGCCCAGAGCACAATTACTTCGGCAAGGGCAACGCCAATGGCGTGCTGATGGAAGAAGACCCAGGACCACGCCAGATTAAGCGCGAGTTGAGCGAGAAACAGGCCCAGAGCCAGAGTCCGGGTCGGGGATGGCGCCTGGGACCAGGTCTGCCACGCCGCAACCGCCATGAGCGCATAGAGGAGCGTCCACACCGGGCCAAAGACCCAGTTGGGTGGCGCGAAAGAGGGCCGGGCGAGTGTGCGATACCAGCCCGGAATCTCCGCTGCCGTCCACCTGCCGCCGATGGCCGCCACTCCAAAACACAACACCAGCCAGAACAACAATCCTGCCCAACGCATACTTACACTTCCTGATTGTGCCGCCCTGTAACAAGAGTCTATCGAGCTCTTCCAGGGGTGGTGCGGCGCTTGTTGATCTTGTGGAAGTTCGACTTGTACCTCTCCCGTGTGATGAACAGCAATCGATGGTCTTTCATTTGGCTGCTGTCGAATCGGGTTGCTTTTCAAACAATTCCAGGTTCTGGCTCTTCCACACCATCGCGGAGTGGATGCGGTTGTAGCCGCTGGGATGGTCAAAGAAGATGAACTCCTCGATGGGCCCGGGGTGCATCTTGCGGTACTCGCCCAGATGGATGGCGGCCTGCGCAAAGCCGTCGGGCTGGCGCGAGGCGTTGAGGCCGAACATGTCGGCCTCTTTCTCGTGCATGCGCGTCTCAGTATTCAGAACCGGCGTCAGCACGAACAGAAGAATGCCGAAGAGCAGCGTGACCAGTGGAAAGATGGCCGGGTCGCTGATGCCGCGTATCTGCCATCGCTCACCCCATCGAGCCAGTGCCCAGCCGAGACTCCAGCGCAGATATGCGAATGAGAGCACGATGAGGACAGCCAGGAAAAAGACCGCTTTGGGAATGTGATTCATCACGTAATGGCCCATCTCGTGGCCCATCACCGCTTGAATCTCCTCAGGCGAGCCGCGCTTCAGCAGGTTGTCATTGAGCGTGATGCGCGTAGTGTTGGCAAAGCCGCTTACGTTAGCGCTGATGCGCGTGGTCTGGCGACTGGCATCGATCTCGTACACGTCGTTGGTGGGGATGCCGTTGGCATGCGCCAGCCGAAGAATCGGCGTGGTAACTTTCGGGTCGTTGAGCTTATTAACACTGTTGAAGATGGGAGTGATGTAGACAGGCGCGATAGCAATGGCGATGCCGGAGAAGACGATGGCGGCGACGGCGCCCCAGATCCACCACGAGCGCTGGAGACGGCGCACGATGGAGAAAAGCCCGACAAATGCAATCGAGCCAAGCACCAGCGTTACCAGGAATGCCTTGAGCTCATCGCCCATCCAGGGCCCGAAGGTTTGCGTGGCCATACCGTACTGGTGCTCGCGCACGTAGTTCTCGTAAAACTCCAGGGGAAAACCAATCACGGTCGCGATCACCAGGTATTGAGCCCAATAGAGGAATGTCTGTGCGAGCTTGAAGCGCGTGATTTTCTCAGCCCGGTCGCGCATGCGCGCCGACCAGCGCAATTCGAGCAGAAGCAATGCGATCAGTGATGAAACCAGAAAATCCCACAGGATAAGCCAGTAGCCGCCCTCAAAATACGCATTGGAGCGGGCGATTGCCGCAGGCGGCATCATGTCCAAATAGGCCTGCGTGGCGGCATCGGCGTCGAAGTGGTCTGAGGGTTGCGCGGCCGCGGGTACCTTGGTGATATCGACCGTAGGCTGGATGGCCGGCTGGGCATGGACGCCGATCGTGCCGGTGGTTGCAATTGCTAAAACTACAAGTAGACCAGCGAAAAGTCCACGCATTTTCTGTCTCTCTTCCGATTGAAATTCTTGTGCCTTCAGAATGTCCGGTATGACGCCAGGTGCTTCGATACACAATCCACTGCACAGGATGATTTACCTTACGCAACTCCTGCCGGCGTAGTTCACTTGCCGCGCGTTATATCCTAAGAAGTAACGGAAAAGCAAGAATATTGTTTCCTTCGAGAACGATCGGGACTGCAGAGAACAATTATGAGCACGCCAAACATTGCCGTACACCTGCCTGACGGGTCAATCAAGGAAGTACCGCAGGGCACAACGCCTCTCGAAATTGCCAATGGCATCTCGCCGCGGCTGGCTGCCGCGAGCGTTGTAGCGCGGATCACGCCGGTCCTGCCGGACATAGTGTCGACGAAAGTGAAACTCGAACCCGACGGCAAACCGGCAGCCCGGGAGAATGCGGGCGAAGCCACCATGTACGCGGCCGAAGACTCCATTGCGCCGCGCCTGGTCGATCTCACGTCACCGCTCATGGAGAACGTGAAGCTCGAACTGATTAGGGAGAATGATCCCGACGCGCTGAAGGTGGTGCGCCACTCGGCTGCCCACGTGCTGGCGACCGCTGTGCTGGAGCTATTCCCTGAGACCAAGCTGGGCCACGGTCCGGCAACCGACTCCGGGTTCTTCTACGACTTCTACCGGGAGAAGCCGTTCACCCCCGAAGACCTGGCCGTGATTGAAAAGAAGATGGCGGAGGTGGTGGCGCGCGACGAAAAGTTTGTGCGCGAATTTGAACCGCGCGAGCAGGCGCTGGCCGAATTTGAGCGCGACGGCGACTTCATGAAGACCCACTTCGTGAGCAAGTTCACTGAGCCCGGTTCTGAAGTCAGCTTCTATCGCAATGGCAAGTTCGTGGACTTTTGCCGCGGACCCCACGTGCCTTCAACCGGCCGCGTTAAGGCAGTCAAAGTGATGAGCATCTCGGGCGCATATTGGCTGGGCAACGATAAGAATCCACAGTTGCAGCGAATCTATGGCACCGCGTTCTTCTCAAAGAAAGATCTGGACGAGTACCTGGAACTGATCGAGGACGCCAAGCGCCGCGATCATCGCCGCCTGGGCAAAGAGTTGGAATTGTTCACCGTCAGCGAAGAGGTGGGCGCCGGTCTGCCGCTGTGGCTGCCCAAGGGCGCCACGATTCGCAGGCTTCTTGAGGAGTACATCCTCGACCTGGAGCGCCGCTGCGGATACGAGCACGTTCACACGCCCGACCTCGCCAAGGTCGATCTCTATGTGCGCTCCGGCCACTGGGCGCACTACCAGGAAAGTATGTTTCCGCCCATGCAGCTCGAGAACGAGCGCATGGTTCTGCGGCCCATGAACTGTCCGCATCACATTCTGATTTACGAATCGAAGATGCGCAGCTATCGAGATCTGCCGGTGCGCCTTGCGGAACTGGGAACCATGTACCGCTACGAGCTGTCGGGCGCTCTCAGCGGCCTCAGCCGCGTGCGCTGCATGACGCTTAACGACGCGCATATTTTTTGCTCTCCCGACCAGATCAAGGAAGAGTTCTCAAATGTAATGAAGCTGGTGGAGCGCGCGTACCGCGATCTTGGCATTACAAAGTACAGCTACAGGCTGTCACTCCGCGATCCGGCCAACAAGGAAAAGTATGTCGATAACGATGCCATGTGGGAGCTAGGGGAAAACGTACTCCGCGATGCGATGGACGGGTTGGGGTTGAAATACCAAGAGGCCAAAGGCGAGGCGGCATTTTACGGCCCAAAGGTCGACATCCAGCTCGCCGATGTGATGGGTCACGAGGAAACGTACTCGACGATCCAGGTGGATTTTCATCTGCCCAAACAATTCGGATTGGAATACACCGGGGCCGACGGTCAGCCTCACCGGCCAGTAATGATTCATCGCGGCGTCATCAGCACCATGGAGCGGATGACCTCGTATCTCATCGAACTGTATGCGGGAGCATTTCCTCTGTGGCTGGCGCCAATACAGATCGGCCTGGTGCCGATAAGCGAAAAGCATGCATCGTACGCGGCCAAGGTTGAAGCTGCGCTAAAGGAAGCGGGCCTTCGCGTTGAAACGGACGCGCGCAACGAGAAGATGAACGCCAAGATCCGTGATTTTGCGCTTCAGAAGACGCCCTACATCCTTGTCTTTGGCGACAAGGAAGAATCTGCAGGAGCGGTCAACGTCCGCACGCGCGGCACGCAGCAGCAAGCTTCACTGGGGCTGGATGAGTTCATCGCCAAGGCGAAGGTGCTGGTGGCGAGTCTGTCGAGGGAGCTGTAGCGCGGCCGCCACACCTGTTGGAGAACTCTGGTATCGTTCCAGATACCGAGTGAACCGACCCATGCGGCGCGCCCTGACGGAACTTCTGCGCTTCTTCGTCCATCCCCGATTCCGCGTTGAGCGGATATCCGTTGCGATCGCTGCGCTGTCTCTATGCTTAGCCTCGCAGGCCCAGGAAAAGATACCAGCTCCGCCGCCGGCCACAACCCAAGCCGCACCATCCGGCCCCACGCCAACGATAGCGCCTGCTTCTCCGTCCGCGTCCGCCGCAAAGCCCGGCGATCAATCAAAAGAAGCCCTCGTCTTCGACAAGCTCTACACAAAGATTCGCCAGGAAAGCGATGGCACCGGAACTCGCCAAACCACGGCGCGCATCCGCGTGCTGGCCGATGCGGGCGTCAAGCAGATGGCCGTGCTCGCCTTCACTTACACGTCTTCTAATCAGCAGATCGATATTGGCTACGTCCGCGTCATCAAGCCCGACGGTTCGATTGTCGTTACTCCCGATTACAACGTGCAAGACCTGCCCGCCGACGTTACGCGCGAAGCACCCATGTACTCTGACATTCACCAGAAACACGTGGCCGTGCGCGGGCTCAGCGTTGGCGACACGCTCGAATACCAGATAATGTTGCGCACCATCAAGCCCGATGTGCCGGGCCAGTTCTGGCTGGAGTACTCGTTTGAGAAAGACCTGATCATCCTTGATGAGCAGCTCGATCTCGACATTCCCGCCGACAAGCAAGTCACTGTGGCCAGCGCCGATGTTCAGCCGACGACCACCACCGCGAATGGCCGCAAGCTCTACCACTGGTCAAGCTCCAACCTGGCCCGCCCTGATCCTGACGCTCCGCCCAAGTCACAGAAAAAAATCAAGCCCTCGGTCCAGGTAACAACCTTCAAGAGCTGGGAAGAAGTTGGCGCATGGTACGACGCGCTGCAAAAAACCGCGGTGGTTGTTACTCCGCCCATCAAGGTGCGCGCAGACCTGCTTACCAAGGGCCTCACATCCGATGACGACAAGGTGCGCGTGATCTTTAACGATGTGGCCATGATGATTCACTACGTGGCCCTCGATTTCGGCATTGGCCGCTACCAGCCGCACCCGGCCGACGACGTGCTCGCAAACGAATACGGCGACTGCAAAGACAAGCACACGCTGCTGGCCGCGCTGCTCAAGGCCGCTGGAATTGAAGCGTGGCCGGTGCTTATCTCCAGCAGCCGCGAGCTCGATCCCGACACGCCTTCTCCCGCGCAGTTCGACCACGTAATCACGCTGGTGAAGCTCAAAGACAAGACACTTTGGATGGATTCAACTGAAGAAATTGCGCCCATCGGCGTTATTCTGCCCACGCTGCGCGATAAGCAGGCGCTTGCCATTCCCGTGGACAAGCCCGCCTACCTTGAGCGCACGCCCGCCGATCTGCCTTATCTGCAGACGTCACGCTTTGAAATCAATGGATCAGTGTCTGACCAGGGAGCTTTCACGGCGCAGATTGCTGAGAGTTATCACGGCGACGCCGAACTCATTATGCGTTACGCTTTCCGCGGCGTTCCGCAGTCGCAGTGGAAGCAGTTCGTGCAGAATGTCTCAAATGCCACCGGATTTGGCGGTGACGTTTCGAATGTGGTGGTCTCATCGGTCGAGCAGACGTCGCAGCCGCTCCAGTTCTCGTTCGACTACAAGCGCGAGAAGCTTTCCCAGTGGGACGACAGGCGAATATCGGCGCCGCTGCCGCCAATCGGCATTGAGCTTGCGCCAGGAGTAAAGCAGATCAAGCCGGCTGACGATGTTGACCTCGGCTCGCCCGGAGAGCTGGTTTACAAGTCCACAATGCAAATGCCCAAGGGCTGGATCGTGGTCCTTCAGCAGCCGGCCGACATCGTGAACGACTGGGGTGAGTATCACGCAAAGTACGAGTTTAACGACGGCGTCTTTACCGCCGAAAGACGTCTCGTGATTAAGAAAGATAAGGTTCCACTCAGCGACTGGGACAAGTACCTCGATTTCCGCCGTGGAATCTACGCCGATGAGGAGCGCAACGAACCGATTCTGCATGCCGGGCAGTCTGAAGCCGGCACGACGAGTACCGTAATGGAGCTCGGCCCCTCGGCTCTGCAGCAGGAGATGATCCAGGACATTCTGCCACTTCGCGACGTGGTGACTGTGTTGCTTTCAGACCAGCCGCAAACACCAGACCGACTCGCTAAAGCCGTCACTGATTCCCAGAGAGTGCTGGATACGATCGAATCGAGATCGGCTACACTGCAGGCAAGCGATCCGCAGTCCCTCTACTGGGCACAGGCGCTGGCCACCGCGTGGTGCTTCAGGGGATGGTCGGCACTGGCGGCTAACGATCTGCCCACCGCCGAAACCTATTTGCGGGCGGCTTGGCGGCTTGGTCAGGACCAGATAAGCGGCTACCTGCTGGGCTGGCTGCTTGAGATGAAACATGAGCGAGTTGCGGCGGCATATCAGTACGAGTTGGCATCACTTTCTCACGAAGGCAGCCTGATCCTAACTCCTCAGGATCTCTCCGATTTCCTCAAGCGCATCGCAGATGGCTACAAACGCGTGAGCGGCAAAGAGCTGGTCGCGACGCCGCTCAATCACGGCGCCTACGAGGGCAGCCTGAAGGCGGAGCTCGACAAGGCGAATGAAATTCACCAGATTGTGCACGCCACGAAACTAACCGGTGAAGGTCTCTACGTTGAAGAATTCGAGCCGGGCAAGCCGGCTAAGGTTTCACCTTTGGGCAGCGAAAAAGGATTCGATGCGCTGGCACCGGTGCTTCAGGCGCATGGATTTCAGCCGCTATTTCCAAATGGCTCGAAGGCCAAGCTGATGCGGGAGGTGCGGATCGTGTGCTCTCCCTGGTCTGGCTGTGACGCGTACCAGCTCGCGCCCGGATCAACTCGAATACCAAACCGCACGATCAATGCCGCGCCGATTCAATTCGAACGCCCCAAGCTGACAAGAGGCACAAAGACCGTCGAGGTAAAAGAGCTTCCGGCGCAGCCGCAATGAAATACGTAGCGAAGTTTGCAGTCCTACGCGTTGATCGCCATGCCTTCCACCGCGCCATACGCGTCGAGCAGCGCCTCGCTGAGCGTGGGATGGGCGTGGATGGTGAACATGAGCTCGTCGACTGTGCCTTCGAGGGTCATCACGGCGACCGCCTCGGCAATCAGTTCCGTTGCCTGCGGGCCGATAATGTGTACGCCGAGGATCTCGCCGTATTTTGCGTCGGCAACGATCTTCACAAAACCGTCGTGCGCACCAACGATGGTGGCCTTGGAGTTGCCCGCGAAGGGGAACTTGCCAACTTTGACTTCGTGACCCTTTTCCCTGGCCTGTGCCTCAGTGAGCCCTGCGCTTCCAATTTGCGGCTCGGTGTAGGTGCAACTGGGAATGCGGTCGCGGCGCACGCTGCGGAAGTGGCGGCCGGCAATTTTGGCCATGGCAATCATGCCGCTCATTGCGCCCACGTGGGCAAGCTGCGGCAGGCCGGCCACAATGTCGCCGATAGCGTAAATGCCGGGCTCGGCGGTCTGCTGCGTGTCGTCGACTTTCACAAAGCCGCGGTCAAGCTCGATGCGCGTCTTGTCGATGCCTACGTCGGCGGTTTGCGGGGCGCGGCCTACGGCCACCAGAACCTTGTCGGCTTCCTTCTCTTGCGTCTTGCCGTTGGATCCGGTCCACGTAACTTTGACGCCCGTTTCGGTGAGCTCAACCTTCTCAACTTTTGCGCCCACGTTCACATCGATGCCGCGTTTGCGGAAGACACGCGACAGCTCTTTTGAAATGTCTTCGTCTTCAACAGGAACCATGCGCGGCAGAAACTCGACGATGGTGACTTCTGCGCCGAAGCTGCGAAAGATTGAGGCGAACTCCACGCCCACCGCGCCCGCGCCGATGACGATGAGCGACTTGGGCGGCTCGGGGAGTGACAGGATTTCAATGTTGGTAAGGATGCGTTCGCCGGCGGTGAGGCCGGGCAGCAGCTTGGCCTGGGAGCCCGTGGCCAGCAGGATGTTTTTGGCCTGAACCTGGGATTTTGCGCCGGCGGTGTCTACATCGACGGTGTGAACGCCGTTGACTGCAGCGCCGGTGAGCCGTCCGTAGCCGGAGATGACGGCAATCTTATGCTTTTTCATCAGGAACTCGAGTCCCTTGACGTGACGTGTGATGATCGCGTTCTTGCGCGTCTGCACGGCGGCCCAGTCGAGAGTGCGCGCGTCGACGTTGGCAATGCCGTATTCGGCGGCGTCTTTCAGGTAGTCCCACAGCTCGGCGTTAAAAAGCAGGGCCTTGGTGGGAATGCAGCCCACGTGCAGGCAGGTGCCGCCGAGTTTGGGGCTGGCGTCGATGAGCGCAACTTTGAGGCCGTACTCTGCGCCGCGGATGGCCGCCGTGTAGCCGGCGGGGCCTCCGCCGATTACTGCTACGTCGTAGATTGATCCTGAATTCGTCTCGGGCAAGGGGAACTCCGTTCCGGGCGCTCACGTGTGAGGGGAACGCCGCAATCATGGTTAGTTTAAATGGCATCAGCAGTGCAGGTGTGAACGCACTAGAGCAGGTATATCCTTGTTGTGACTTTCAGAGGCGTTGGGTAGAGCATGAATCGTCGCGCGTGGCCTATAGCTGCAAAGTGGATCGTAGGCGCAGTTGCGTATATTGCGATCAGCGTCTTGACAACCCGGTTGTTTGTGCTTGGTATCCAAGCTTGGGCGCGAAAGCATGGCGCTTCGCTCGGAGGCCTGCTCGAATTAAGTTACTCTCGCAGGCCTGTTCTTTTGCTTTGCATCGTTTCCGGCTCGATTTATGCATCGGCACTCGCTAAACCTGCGATGTTTGGCGGCGCCTTGCGAATCTGGAAACATTTAGCATGCACGTACCTCCTGAGCGTGCTAGGCTGCGCCGCATTTGCGAGGTTGATGTTTCTCGATTACCCGGATTTCAAATTCCAATATTTGACCGATGCTTATATCACTTGCTTGTGTGGCATCGGCATAGTCTCTTTTCTGATCGCCATCGCGTCGTGGGTTCATCTCGCGTTCGTGGGATCGGGAGGCGTTCCCACAGGGCGCGAAGCAACGATGCCAACCGTTAATCTTCCCGCTTCACTTGAGGACTGATCATCTCGCTTGCCACACGCAAAGTCTCGGCATCGTCTCCTAAGCACTCGATCCAGTGCACGTTGGGCTCGCGACGGAACCAGGTTAGTTGGCGCTTGGCGTAGTTGCGGTGGCCCTGTTGCGCGGCCGCCACTGCTTGAGGCAGATCGGCTTCGCCGCGGATGACTTGCAGGGCTTGCCGGTAGCCGAGCGAGTCGAGGGCCTTGATGGGGCCGTAGCGGGTTAGCAGGGCGCGGGTTTCATCCACCAAACCAGCGGCGAACATGTCGGCGCAACGTTGGTTTAGGCGGTGGTAAAGTGCGGCGCGCGGCGGGTTCAGGCCGATGCGAAGCAGGCGAAATCCGGTAAGCGGGTCGCGTGCGAGCACTTGAGACCCAAAGATCTGCGACATGGGCCGGCGCGACGCCAGGCAAACTTCAATAGCGCGAATCAACTTTGCGGTGTCGTTGGCGTGGATGCGGGCGGCGGTTTCTGGATCGAGGCGCGTGAGAAGGCGGTGCAGCCAGGTGCTGCCGCGACGCTCAGCGCTTTGGTGCAGACGAATGCGGAGGTCGGCCCGGCGCTCGGGGCCAGCGAAAAGGCCTTCGGTCAGCGCGCGCAAGTAGAGGCCGGTTCCTCCTGTAACAATTGGCAGGCGGTTGCGCGACGCGATTTCATTGAGTGCGGCGCGGGCGGATCGCATGTAGAGTCCGGCGGTGTAAGGCTCGTCGGGGTTGGCCACGTCGATCAGGTGGTGCGGGACCACGGCGCGCTCGGCGAGAGTGGGTTTGGCTGTGCCCAGTTCCATTCCGCGATAGACGGCTACCGAATCGCAACTGACGATTTCGCCGTTGAAGTGCTGGGCGAGGTCCAGCGAGAGGGCGGTTTTGCCGCTGCCGGTGGGGCCGAGGATTAGGACGGCGAGGGGTCGGGGACTTGACACCGGCGAGTTGGATGGCGTGGTCAAGTTTGATGGTCGGCGGGGTACTCCCCCCCCTAGTATTTTGTGTCGACAAATATCCTGTTTTCTTCGGGTTGCGCCATTTTCGGCGCCATAAAGATAAGAAAACAAAGCGCTTGCCTACAAATATAACAAAAAAGGCTACTTACGCTCGAATCAAGGGTCCGGGTTTGCGAGTGAGATTCGATGTCCGTATTCAATGTAGCGCAAGTGGGGGTAATTGCACGCAAAGCAGAACCAGAAAAAGAGGGATGGCAAACTCGCGAGTTACCAGCGCCACCAGCCGGTGGGAAAGACCCATTTGGGATTGGTGTGGAAGAGCCACCACGCACAAATGAGGGCCGCGATGATGAGCAGGCCGAAGACCTGGTTGCGGCGGACGAGCTGCTGCTGCCGGTCGCGCGCCTGCTGCTCGGCCTGCTGTTCGAGGTGCGGTCTGATGTGGAGTGCGGACATGGCTCGACTTTGGATTTGTCACTCACCTCTATTATCGGGGCTGGGAATTTTTTTCGGCTTGCTCGGTAACGTAGTCAGTTTGAAGCGCGGTGACGGTAAGACGATATGCGCCAGGTGGCGGTAAAGAAGGGGGAACTGTCGCTGTGTTTCCGGCGTCTTCGATCTTGAAATCAACGATCACAAGCGTCTGGCAGGTTGCTTCACCGGTTGCGTCAGTCTTGACCCTCCATTTCATGAGCGCATCGCGTACGGCCTTCAGAAGCATCGGAGGGCCAAATACTATCTCAACGTTTTCGACCTTCCCCGTGGTCGGGTAGATGATGTGCACGAGTACAGAACCTTCGACTTTTGCTGCCTTCGCGATTGGTGGGTAAACTGGGCTGTCGCGGTCGACAAAGCCGGTCACCTTGCACCAACGCGGCTCGGCGTGGCAGAGCGATGCGAACGCGATGAGTCCCAGCGCGAGTATTGCGAACTTTCTCAACAGTATTCTCCGCAGGACCACATCATAACGCCGAATCATGCCTTTGGGTTTCGTCCGTTCCTACGGGGCGGTATGTCCTTTGTTGCGCTTTCCCAGGGTTCCGTCGCCACGGCGACTTCACCCTGGGCTATTATCGGCTCGTCCGTCTGGGACGGGAGGGCGTTTCGGGCCATTGGGAATGACTGGGCGAAGCGAGCGTGGGTCGGGAGACCCACGCTACAGCCGGTCAGGAGACCGGCGCTACAAATACATGATCGCCCCGATAAAGCGTGCTCGTTTGACTTGACCTGCCTGCGTTATCGACCATGGTTATTGCGGCGTACTGCTGCGTACGGGGCGATTGACACTATGAAAGTCTTAATTCTTGGTTCAGGGGGGCGGGAGCATGCGCTGGCGTGGGCTGTGGCGCGCAGCCCGCGGGTCACGGAGGTCGTCTGTGCGCCGGGCAATGGCGGAATGGCGCAGGGCGCGCGCTGCGTACCGGTCAACCTGAAAGATGTTGACGCCGTGGTGCGGCTGGCCGAGGCTGAAAAACCAGACCTGACCATCGTTGGGCCGGAGCTGCCGCTATCTCTTGGCATTGTGGACGAGCTGACTGCCCACGGCTTCAAGGCCTTTGGCCCCTCAAAAGCCGCCGCCATGCTCGAGACCAGCAAGGGTTTCGCAAAGCGATTTCTGCAGCGGCACAACATTCCCACGGCCAACTACGCGGTGTGCTCCACCGATGCCGAGCTCGAGAAGGCGATCGCGGCGTTTCATCCGCCCATCGTGGTTAAGGCCGACGGGCTGGCTGCGGGCAAGGGCGTGATTATCTGCGAGTCGCGGGCCACGGCGCTGGAAGCTGCGCATGGGCTCTTCAGCGGCGCTCTTTTAGGTGAGGCCGAGCGGCAGGTGGTGATTGAGGAATTCCTGTCGGGCGAAGAGGTGAGCTTTCTTTGCCTGAGCGACGGCAAGACGGTAAAGCCGCTGGCGCCGGCGCAGGATCACAAGCGCATTGGCGAAGGCGACACCGGCCCCAACACCGGCGGCATGGGCGTCTACTCGACTGATGGGCTGCTCGACGCCGCAATGAGCGAGTGGGTTCTCAGCCACATTGCCGAGCCCACCATCCGCGGCATGGCTGAAGAGGATACGCCGTTCAAGGGCGTGCTTTATGTGGGCCTGATGATGACGGCTCGCGGACCGCAGGTGCTTGAGTTCAATGCGCGCTTCGGGGATCCGGAGACACAGGCGATTTTGCTTCGGATGGATAGCGATCTGGTGGACGCGCTCGAGGGTTGCGTAGATGGCCGGCTGGCGGAGATCGAGCTCCGCTGGAGCCGGGGTGCGGCGGCGTGCGTAGTGGCGAGTTCGGGCGGCTACCCCGGCAGCTACAAAACCGGCATACCCATCAAGGGGCTAGGCTCGGCGGCCCAGGTTCCGGGGGTGGTGGTTTTTCATGCGGGAACGGCGCAGGTGGGCGGGCAACTGGTCACGGCCGGCGGCCGCGTGCTGGGAGTGACCGCATGCGGCGACTCGCTGGAGCAGGCGCTGGCGCGCGCTTACCAAGCCATCGCCGAGATCGATTTTGAGGGGATGTATTACCGGCGCGATATCGGTTATCGCGCGCTGAAGGGGAAACCATGAGCTCCGATCCGAACATCAGTCTCGCGGAACTACTGGCCTGGAACGATGAGGCGGCGCACAACTGGAAGAACCATCTTGAGACGAACCCCGCGCTTCTCGAAGTTGCCTGCGATATTGGCGGCGTCGCCAACGTCCAGCAGTTCGTCCGCCATATCTGGGGCGTCGAGCTGCGCTGGGCCCAGCGCCTCGCCGGCCTGCCCGTGTCACCGAACGATGAAATGCCGGATGGTCCGGTAGACGCGCTATTCAGTCTTCACATCAAAGCCGTTCAGGAGTTTCGCACACTGCTGGACAATCCAGCACTGAACTGGGATGAGAAAATGAGTCTGGACTTTCGCTGGCTCCCGCCGGAGGCGCGCACTGTCTCCCGCCGCAAGATCGCCGCGCATGCCCTCTTTCACAGCCATCGCCATTACGCACAATTGGCAACGCTGGCACGCACCGCTGGATTCGCGGCGCAATTCCGCGGCGACCTGCTGTTCAGCTCGGCGCTGGCCTAGAGCCCGCCAAAACTATGCAGGTGGCGCGGCGACGGGCGCCCGCGGGGCCTTCTGGAAACAGGACCGGCATAGCACCGGCCTGCCCTGCGTGGGCTTGAACGGGACGGTGGTTTCCGTTCCGCACTCTGAGCACGTGGTACGAGTTTCGGGCCGCACTCTGAAGCTTCCCCGCGCGCGTTTGGCCTTGCACTGCTTGCAGTGCTTGGGGTCGTTTTTGAATTGTTTGTCGTAGAAGAACAACTGCTCGCCGGCGGTGAACACAAAATCGGCTCCGCAGTCAGTGCATTTCAAAATTCGATCAGTGAATTCCATGGCCGGCTTCCCTGCCACAGGGAACAATTCCCAATACGGCCATGACTCTGAATTAAAGAGTGCCGGTCGGGGGGGATCCCTGTTCTCTTTCGCGATACACAACAAGGGCCCGGACCGCGGTCGAAACCAGCGGCACTGCAACTTTCCCCCGGGGATTCAAAATGGGGAGGGAAGAACCACAATTGCAGAGCGTGAACTCAGCGCGAACTCTGCTACTAGCCAAAAACATCTCTCTGCAAACTGCCGGACGGGTCTTGCTTTTTGCCTTGCCGGCGGCCCGCATCTTGAGGATGCCGCGGCCGCCGGTGCCGGCGCTTTTTGCAAAGATCGTAGATTAATCTTGCTCTTTACGAGCTTTCTTGCGATTACGCTTGCGTGCTAAAGCCGCCTTAACGCGTTTCTTCTCACCGGGCTTCAGGTAGTAGGAGTGACGCTTGACTTCCTTGATAATGTCTTCCTGTTGTACCTTGCGCTTGAACCGGCGCAGTGCATTTTCGAGCGGCTCGCCTTCTTGAACGCGAACCTCAGCCAAGTAAATCCACCTCCAAACCTGCCAGACGGCTCTAAGTATCATACTGGAGTTCGTGCCACGAGGCCAACAAACGTATTCATCCCAGCAAAAAAGGCTGTCTGTTTTTGGCATTTCATGTATGCAATTCAGCCGTTGAACTGCCTTTGGATGCTAAACGCTAGCCCAATTAGACTCTTCTCTTGAGGTGCCGCTATGATCCGCAGCTACCAGGGCAAGACGCCGCAAATCGCAGCCGGTTGCTATGTCGACCCATCCGCCCAGATCCTGGGCGACGTTACCATTGGCGAGCGCTCTTCGGTGTGGATGAACGCAGTGGTCCGCGGCGACGTGAACTCCATTCGCATTGGCGCCTGCTCCAACGTGCAGGATTGCGCGGTGCTCCACGGCCAGCGCAACCTCTACCCCGTGATCGTCGGCGACTGGGTAACCATCGGTCACAACGCGACGGTGCACGGCTGCGTAGTTGGGGACATGGTAGTTATCGGCATGGGCGCCACGGTGTTGAACAATGCGCGCATCGGCGAAGGATGCATTATCGCTGCCGGATCGGTGGTTCCGGAACACACGGTTGTGCCGCCGCGCACGCTTTGGGCCGGCGTCCCTGCCAAGCTGCGCCGCGAACTAACCGACAAAGACCGCGAGCTGATCCGTGAATACGCCAAAAACTACCTGGACTACGTCGAGATTTATTTGAGCGAAGGCGATGGAGAAACGGTTGCGGCGCCGCACTGAGGCGACGGGTCTGATACTGTTGTGCAGTGCTCCGACCTGGAGGCATTGTGACGGAACAGGAAATTCTCGCGATGTGCGAGTCGGTTGACGCGGGCGAGCTGCCAGTGGAACTGGAGGGCGGTGAGACCTGGGACGTTGCTTACTCCGGGAATATGAGTTTCCGGTTTGGCAACGGCTATCGGCTGCTGGTCTTCAACGATTGCGGCGAGTGGGACTACATCGACTCCTATATCGCACCGGACGGGACGCGCACCGAGGTGGAAGATTTTGGCCCCGGGTTGGGATTATTTGAATGGGAGCCGAAGCATTTCGCCCGCTGGGGAATCACGACGGGGTATCTGAACGAGCCACTCCCAGCCGATCAGCTTTGAGGATTGGGAGTGCAGCCGTCAATCAGGATTGTGCAGCGAGTCAGCGGCTGATGCCCAGCCAATACGGGAAGATCGAGGCGCCAAAAGCTGACGCCATCGCGGCTACCTTCGGCCCTGGATCTCCATAGATCTCAAATCCATCTACCTTGCAAAGCGCCGCCAATTGGGGCACATATTTCTGCACCACCTGGCCCGTGAAGTGAGCCTCGACCGCAGCGGCGTCTGCATAGGTCTCCACCAGCCGGAAGCGCTTGCCGTCTTTGCTCGCGAACCACTCGTATCCCAGCGTGCCGGGCTCCGCTTGGCTTCCCTCGGTCATGGATTGCGCAAGGCTCTTGAACGCGTCCAGTTTGCCTTCGTTCACTGTCATATTCACCGTCAGCCTGACAACTTGCTCGAGCATATCGGTCTCCCAGATCACACCTGCATGACTTCGGCTTCTTTTCTCTTGCACAGGTCTTCCATGCGGAGGATTTCGTCGTTGGTCATCTTCTGCACTTCTTCGGCGGCGCGCTTCTCCTCGTCCTCGCTGATCTTTTTGTCCTTGGCGAGTTTCTTGAGGGCGTCGTTGCCGTCGCGGCGCACATTGCGCACCGCGGTGCGGTGCTCTTCCAGAACTTTGTTGAGGTGCTTCACCACATCGCGGCGGCGCTCCTCAGTCATTGCGGGAACGGGAACGCGAATCACTTTGCCGTCGGACATGGGATTGAAACCCAGGCCCGCGGTCTGGATGGCCTTCTCCACATCTTTCAGAATCGTTGGATCCCAGGGCGAGATGAGGATAAGCTGCGGCTCGGGGGCGGAGACTTGCGCCATCTGGTTGATGGGAGTCGGCGTTCCGTAGTAATCCACCTTGACCTGGTCGAGCATGTGCACGCTGGCGCGGCCGGTGCGGGTCGAGGCCAGGTTGGCCTGGAAGTCGGTGACGGACTGATCCATGCGCCGCTTGAGGTCGCTGTAGAGGTCTTTAAGCGCCGGGTGACCGGCCATGAAGAGTGCCATTTGAGATCGTCCTCGCTAAGCGAATTTGCCAACGGTTATTCTACAACCCGCGACTAGCGAGATGGCGTGGGACCGGCTTCAACGAGGGAGAATCTCGAATTGCTCAAGGGCGATGCGCGGAGCAATGAATTTGTGCTCAACATCGGGCAACAGCATTACAGTTATGCCGGTGAACTTCTCGCCAAGGCGGCTTTCAGTGACCGCGAAGTGAAGCGTCTCGCGCACCGGTTCGGCTTTCACATCAAAGTGCTCGGGTTCAGTGGATGCGATCGGCTGCTGGCCGGCGTAGATGGTTGGCCCATGGGGTGAATCGCTGGTGAGCAAGAGAGCCAGCGAGATGCGGCCGGCGAGATTGTCGTAATTTTCGATTTGCACATCGATCTCGCGGCATTGCGCGACCGGCACAGAGGTGAGCAGGTTCTGGTGGGCCTGCATCACCACGGGAAGCGCGTTGGCCGAGTGGATATTGGCGTCGAGCGGCGTGCCATGGGCCTGGTGCGCGTTTGGCCCGGGAGACTTTTCGGGCGGCTGCACGTAGGTATAGGGGCCGTCGAAGCGGATTATGAGCGGGCGCTTGTTGTCGCTGCCAAATAGAGCGAAAGGCGCCGAGACGGGCGCAACAATTTGTTTTTTCTGAGGCGGGGGCCAGAGGATTACGCTTTCGTAGCCGACGTTGTAGGCGACAGTGACCACCCTGGGTTTGTGAATGCCGATTTTACTGGTTGACAAGGGGCTGCTGTTGGAGCCTGCGGCGGCAGTGCGATTGCGGTAGCTCACGCCATCAAGCAGCGCCCATGCGGTAATCAGGATTGCCGGGATAATGACGATCGCGACTCGGACAGCGGCGCTCGCGTACTGCCTTCCCCTTTCAAGAAAGTGCTCCCGCGGTAGCGTTCTTCTCCACGCAAAGAGGGCCGCGCCAACGGCGAGGAGACCCGCTGCTCCGTAATTGGAATGCACGGCCAGCGAGGCGCCTGCGGCGTAGAGCGAAAGAGCGATGGCGTAGCCGGCAAGATCGGCGGGGGGCCGGTAAAGCGATTCCTCAAACATTCTGGCCTCGCCTGGCGCGGCATGCGCCGGTCCGGCTGCAGCCGGCACAGAGATGAAATAAGAGGCGCGTCGCAAGCCCGACACCAGCGCATAGGTTGCGATGGTTGCAACGATGGCGGCGCCGGCTGAGAGCGAATCGCCAAAAAGGATCATGGAGGGAATCCAAACCCAGCCCGATGCGCAGACGATGGCCAGGAGCGGGAATGGAATGGGCGGTTGCTGGCGGGTCGCCGTCCAGGGGCTTAGCCAATAGATATAGGTACCCATGATGCCGCCCGCAACACCCACGGCAACGTAACCCGCCGCGTGGATTAGTACCGAGGCAAGGCTCGGCGAGGTCTCGTTGGGAAGCCTGCAGACGATAATTCCGGCGATGAGCGCGTTGATGAGGCCCACGCCGGCCATGTAGCCGATGAACCGGCCGGCGTTTGCCGGGCGCTGGCGAGAAGTGAGCGCGATTGTGCCCGAGAGGACTGTTGCTTCCGAGCCGGTCGATGGTGCATAGGGTTGGGCCTCGCGCTGTCCCCTGCGTTGCCGATAAGCGATGGGCCAAAGAGCGATTAAGAACGCCACGAGGTATGGAACGCGAATGAGGTCGGGAAGGATACCGAGGTCGGCGATCTGGCCGAGGGCATTGCTTGCGAGTGTTGCGTGGGCGAGACCCGGCATTGAGTAAACGTATATTCCGGCCAGCAGGTAGGTGAGGCCTGCGATGGGCGGATAGGCGAGGGTCGCGATCCAGAAGGCGCGGCTGAGGTCTCGGCGGGGAAGAGGATGGCCCGCAAAGGTGTGGGCGAACTGATAGACAAGCAAGCCGATCCAGAGGAATGCGGCGTGCAGGGCTGTCCAGCCAATAAGCCCGATGGGGAGCCAGAGGAGTCCGAACGTTTGCCACGCGCGCTCGAATGACAGAGGGTCGGCGATGCGATCGAGGGCAGCTTTCCAGGCGGGAGCGAGGACAGACCAACCGAGGACAAAGACCAGCGCGGGACCGCGTGCGGTGAGACTTTGTGACCAGGAGAGAAGGCAGGAGGCAACCACCTGGCGCCAATACCAGGCGCCGGAGCGGCCGGCGCGGAAATGCTCAAGCAGATCGCCGGCAATCGCCTCGTCTTGATCGCCCGAAGTGAGGTGCCCAAGCGCCCACGATGCGAGCGGAGATGGCTGCCTGCGATTCATCATCTCTCCATGCGCATTTCCAATTTCGTGCCGGGAATGGTGCGCCAGAGACTGGTGAGCACGCGGCGTGTTTCGTGCACCTGGCGCAGGCCCTCTTTGGTGATTTGAAAATAGCGCTTGGCCTTGCCGCCGCGCTCAGGCGTGGGATCGCCGAGAGTGGATTCGACGAGGCCCTTGGCTTCAAGGCGCTCAAGTGCCGCATAAACGCTGCCCACCGAGACACTGCGTCCGCGAGCAAGTTCGAGCTCGCGCGAGATAGGAACGCCGTAGGCCTCTTCTCCGAGATGAATCACGGTGAGCAGAAGCATTAACTCGAACTCGCCGAGGTAGGAGCGGCTGGTCATTAATTCAATAATAGCGAAGAAATTGGCTGTGTCAATGAGCGAGTCAAGGAGGATAGCTTATTCCAAGATGAGGGGTTATTTTGGAATAAGTGAATTCCCTAATCCAGATTATGGCAGTAAGTTGGAATAACCATGGCTGCTATTCCAAGTTGCAGTTTATGGAAGCCTTGTTTATTCCAAAATAATGCCATATATTGGAATTAATGACCTTATTATTCCAATATGTGGCTATAAATTGGAATAACGGGAGCTCTTATTCCAAGTTGCTTGGCAGAGCGCTGCGAGAGTAGTTGTGGCAATTCAACGTGAAACCGGAAAATACATCGTCTCGAGCACGGCCGGCGAGAGTGTTCGCGCGTTTCTTCCGAATTCGCTTCCGCCCGATCCTCCCCTGGAGTTAGACCGGTTCCATCCCGTATTGGACCGGGCGAACCAGGCGCTTGGACGATTAGATGGTCTTTCAAAAATTCTGCCTTCCCCCGATCTGTTCCTATACCTCTATGTGCGAAAAGAAGCTGTTCTGTCATCGCAGATCGAGGGAACGCAGAGTTCTTTGTCTGACTTGTTGCTATTTGAAAATGAAGAGGCGCCCGGGGTGCCGTTAGACGATGTCCGCGAAGTTTCAAATTATGTGGCAGCGCTGAATCACGGCCTTAAACGGTTACGAGATGGCTTTCCACTTTCGCTTCGGCTTATCCGGGAGATTCACGAGATCCTGCTGCGTAAAGGGCGCGGCGAAGACAAAACGCCGGGTGAATTCAGGACCACCCAGAATTGGATTGGGGGCACGAGGCCAGGCAACGCGATCTACGTTCCGCCTCCGCCAGAGCGGCTGATGGAATGTCTGGACAGCTTTGAGAAATTCCTCCACGACGAAACCGTCACATTGCCGCTGCTTGTTCAACTGAGCCTGATCCACGTGCAATTCGAGACGATTCACCCATTTCTTGACGGGAATGGAAGACTCGGCCGTCTTCTGATTACGCTGCTGCTTTGTGCGCGGGGCGCGTTACAAGAGCCACTGCTGTATCTAAGCCTCTACTTCAAGACGCACCGTTCGCACTACTACGACCTGCTGCAACGGGTTCGCCAGGACGGCGGGTGGGAAGAATGGCTGGAATTCTTCCTTGAAGGCGTTGAACTGACAGCGAAGCAGGCCGCCGAAACAGCTATCGAACTCAATCGGCTCTTTGCGGCTGACCGCAAACGCATTCAGGAGATTGGGCGGCCAGCGCTATCGGCCCTGCGGGTGCATGAATACATGCAAATGAAGCCGCTCATCAGCATCAGCCTGGCGGCGCACGCATTGGACCTCACTGTAACTACGGTCGGCACTGCATTGGCGCGGCTGGTGGAACTGGGTATCATGCACGAAACAACTGGGCGAGGACGGTACAGAATCTTTGCCTATAGCCGTTATCTCGAAATTGTGAGCGCCGGAACTGAGCCGATCGGCGTATCTTGATCAGCCCTGGACCAGCGGCGTGCCAGCGGATTGCGATTGCTCGTGGGCGTGGTAGCTGGAGCGGACCAGGGGGCCGGATTCGACGTGGCGAAAGCCCATGGCGAGAGCTTCGCGCTTGAGCTCGGCAAATTCGTGCGGCGTGTAAAGACGCGCCATAGGCAGGTGGTCGCGCGACGGGCGCAGATACTGGCCGATGGTGAGGATGTCGCAGCCGGTGTCGGCAAGGTCGCGGAATACTTGCAGCAACTCGTGAGTCTCTTCGCCGAGGCCGACCATCACGCCGGATTTGGTGAGCCCTTCGGGGCGCAGTTCTTTGGCGTAGCGCAACAACTCGAGTGTGCGTTCGTAGCGCGCGCCGGAGCGGACCACACGATAGAGGCGCGGCACCGACTCAGTGTTGTGGTTCAGCACTTCGGGCGCGGCGTCGACCACGATCTGGATGGCTTCGCGGATGCCCTGGAAGTCGGGGATGAGAACTTCAACGCGGCAGCCGGGCGCCTGGCGGCGAATCTCCTGGATAACGAGAGCAAATGCGCGCGCGCCGCCGATGTTGTCGTCGTCGCGATTAACGCTGGTTATGACGGCGTGCTGAAGGCCGAGCGCGGCCACCGCCTGGGCCACGCGGCGGGGCTCGTCGAAATCGATTGGCTCAGGACGGCCCTTGGGTACGGCGCAGAATCCGCAGCGGCGCGTGCACAGGTTGCCCAGCATCATGAACGTTGCAGTTTTGTGGTGCCAGCACTCGCCGATGTTGGGGCAGTGAGCGCTTTCGCAAACGGTATGCAGCGAGAGCGACCGGGCCAGCGATTTTAGGCTGTGGAAGTTCTCGCCCATGGGCGCGCGGGCCTTCAGCCATTCCGGCTTGGGAGCCGGCGTGCGGCGGGCCGGCTCAATCTGGACGAGCCCAGGTTGGACGAGTTCGATCACAAGGTCAATTGTAGCGGGGCGCTGGTGGCCTGAGCACTCAGCCTTAAGTTGTTAGCCGGTCCAGGCAAAATGCGCCCAGTGCTCATTCCGCCAAACCTTGCTTTACGCATCGCGTATTGCGCAACGCCCCTGCTCCAATGGCGCTTTCATAGCGTCATAGCGGACTCAAGTTTCATCAACGCCGGAAAGACGTTGAAACACCGGCCTCAAAACCATTGCGAAAGCCGGGGCATCTGTGCGAATAGCCGCGCATTGTCAGCAGTGCTGCAGAGCTCGTCTGCTGACTGGCGATTGGGCCAAAAAATGTCCGCCGCGGTATGAGGAGTCAAACCATGAGATCGGATCGTTCGCTGATTCTGGCAGTTGTTTTCCTGGGCATAGGACTGGGCGTAATCATTGGCTACTGCAATGGGACCACTGGCTTTAGCGCCTCGTATCCGTTCACAAACTCAATCCTTCACCTCGATATGACTACTGTCGGCCCGGGTGTGGTGGGCGGACTGGCAGCAACGGCAATCGGACTTCTGCTGTTGGTCTGGGCGTTTCTGGCTGCTATCGTCAGCCTGTTTACCGGGCCCGCTATCCGGCGCGAGCGGTATGTCGAACGAGTCTCGGTTGTGCCTCGCGACTCCATTGTGCCTCACGAGGAATCCGGCGTGTACGAATCCGAACCCGTTCCGCAGCCCAGGCGGCATTTCTGGTCGCGCTCGTCGTCGCAAGGTACAAATATCTAGGCCAGGCGTCTCGCAACATCAGCGTAGTTTTTCGCGGACCTCGGGGCGAACGAGATAGAGGAAGAAGACGAAGTTAAGCAGAGCCTGCACCGCTGCGGGCGGCTGGTGGAAACCAATGGCGATCCACATGTTGTAACCGGCGAGCAGCAGCACGGCAGCCAGGGTCATGGCCCAGGCCCAGCGGAAGAGCATCAGCAGGCCGCCTGAAGCGGCGAAGAAGAGCGCCGAGAAGACCAGGAAAACGGGCGGGTAATGGCGGCCTGAGACCACGCCGAAGATGATCACTCCGGCAAGAACAAACATGTAAAGAGCGATGGCGGCGAGGCCGGGCAGCGGCATCACCTCGCGGCGCCGCGTCGCGGACGCGGCCGGCGTTTGGCTCGCAGCTTCCGGGGGCTGGCCGGTTGCGGAAGACTGGGTCAAGTCGGGTCTTGATTGGTCAGTCATAGCGTGTGGAGGTAGGCCAGCAGGTCGTCGATTTGCTGGTCGTTGAGTTGTGTGGCAGGCATCATGCCACGGCCGTGAATGATCACGTTTGTCAGGCGTTCATCGGTGGGCGGCGCGCCCGAAGGCATGGCTTTGATTTTTGTGATGGCCTGCAGACCGGGTCCATTCAATGGATGGGTATTGGTGGGATTGTGGCAGCGGGCGCATTTTGCCTGGTAGACGGCGGCCCCGCGGGACTCCTGGGCGGTCCACTCCGAAGACGGCTTTGAAGGCGGTAGCGAGCGGCAGCCTGCAAAGAGACCTGCGAGCGCTGCGACAGCCAGCGCGAATAATAGCGGTGATCGGGCGTGCATTTGACCTTAATGATACAAGCGCCGCCAGCGAAAAGTTTTGCGCGGAATCACGCGATGTGCAGCCGGCTCAGGGAGTAAGATTTGCGGTTAGGCCGCTTTGGCGGGCGAGATAGCCAGGCGCGCATGGGGGGCGGGATGAACGAGATGCCGCACGGAATCCTGGACTGCATTGGCAAGACGCGCATGCTTGAGCTGCGGCGGGTGGTGCCGCACAGCGGTGCGCGAATTCTGCTGAAGATGGAAAACGAAAATCCGACCGGCAGCATGAAAGATCGCATGGCGCTGGAGATGATTGAGGCAGCCGAGCGTGACGGACGCTTGCCCGCGGGAGGCGCGGTTGTGGAATATACCGGTGGCAGCACCGGCGTTTCGCTGGCCCTGGTGTGCGCAGTAAAGCTTCACCCGCTGCACATCGTCTCGTCGGATGCATTTGCGCAGGAAAAGCTCGATCATATGCGAATTCTTGGCGCGAATTTGCAGATTATTTCCAGCGCCGGCGGCGGCATGACAGAGAAGCTGACACGCGACATGATTGAAGCCGCGCGCGTGGTAGCCGAGGCAACCGGAGCCTACTGGACCGACCAGATGAAGAACACTGACCAGCTCGCCGCCTACCATGCGATGGCCGAGGAGATATGGGGCCAAACCGCCGCAACGCTGGACGCGTTTGTTCAGAGCGTCGGAACGGCGGCTTCGTTGCGCGGGATTGGCGAGGCATTGCGGGCGCGAAGTGAAAAAGTAACGCTGGTGGCCGTGGAGCCGTCCGAGTCGGCCGTGCTTTCAGGCGGAGCGCCGGGCGCGCACAAGATCGACGGCATCGGAGCTGGATTTCAAGTTCCGCTGTGGCACCTGGGGCTGGCCGACACAATCGAGCGGGTATCGACTGACGAAGCAATGGCCATGGCGTTGAGGCTGGCTCGCGAAGAGGGGCTGTTTGCCGGGACCTCGACTGGGGCCAACGTGGTGGCTGCGCTGCGGGTTGCGGAAGAGCTGGGCGCAGCGGCAACCGTAGTCACCATTTTGTGCGACACGGGAATGAAGTACCTGCACTCGTACCGTGCGGCGCTGGGATAAGCGCCAGCCGCGGCGAGGTGAGGGATCTCCCACCCTTGAACGCAAGAAGCGCGTTCAGCGATTGGGCGCCCGGTCTCGTGCTGATAGGAGTTTATGAAAACCACGTGCAGGTCCTCCGACTCCGTCCGCCGCGGCAGACGCCACCGAGGATGACAGCCCTGTTAAGTTGGCATGACACTGTGATTTATGGAACAGGTGTGCCTCATAATGCTCGCAGGCTCGGTGTGCTCAGATGCCTTCGCCCATGGAGACGTAGGCCCCGTGACGTTCGAGCTCTGTGCGGTAGGCAGAGCGCTCGGCCTCCTCTTCGGCGAAGGGTTGCGCGCGTCGGTCCCGCACACGATGGTCCTGTATGCACAACCGTTCCTCAAGCTCCTCGACGCGGGCCGAGAGTGCGATCAGCGCGTCTGAGAGCGGGTCTTTTATGTCGTGCGGGTCGGTAATGAGAATGCGCTCGCCATTGCGATAGACGATATGCGCAGGGACGCCGACAACGGTGGAGTTGGGAGGCACGTCATTGAGGACGACGGACCCGGCGCCGACGCGGGAGTTTTCGCCCACGGCAATGTTGCCCAGGATGTTGGCGTTGTTGCCGATGAAGACACCGTCGCAGATGGTGGGGTGGCGCTTGCCGTGCTGCTTGCCGGTGCCGCCCAGCGTGACGCCCTGGTATATGGTGACGTCGGAGCCGACGATGGCGGTTTCGCCTATCACCACGCCGGCAGCGTGATCGATGAACAGACGGCGGCCGAGGAGCGCTCCGGGATGAATGTCGACGCCGGTGAAGAAGCGGGTAAGTTGAGAGAGTATGCGGGCGGGCAGATAGAGCTTTGCCCGCCACAATTTGTGCGAGACGCGATGAAACCACACGGCCCAGAGGCCTGGATAGCAAAGCAGAACCTCCAGGGTGGAGCGCGCAGCGGGGTCGCGCTCCAGAACGGAGTGGATGTCTTCGCGAATGCGGGAAATCAGAGACATAAAGATAGGGAACAAGGGAACTAGGGGACAAGGGACGTAGGGGACAAGGGAACTAGGGACCAAGGGAACAAGAAGGCCAGCAACCGACATCGCAGCTAATCAAGCCTGATTACGGGACCCTTGTTCCCAAGTTCCATTGGTCCCTAGTTCCCTTGGCCCCTTGTTCCCTGCTTTCTACGCCGTTACCGCAATCTGCTCGGGCTGCAGCGCGATGGCTTGCTGGCGCAGCGGTTCGAACAGCACGCTTGAGAGGTAGCGCTCGCCGAAGTCGGGCAGCACAACCACGATGAGTTTGCCGGCATTCTCAGGTCGCGCGGCTACCTTGAGGGCGGCAGCAGCGGCTGCGCCGGAGCTGATGCCCACGAACAGACCCTCTTCCTTTGCCAGCCGTCGGGCCATTTCCACTGACTCGTCGTTGGTCACCTGCACTACCTCGTCGATGAGCTTGGTGTCGAGGATGCTGGGAATGAACCCCGCGCCGAGGCCCTGGATCTTGTGCGGGCCGGGCTTGCCGCCGCTGAGCACCGGGCTGTCAGTGGGCTCGACGGCAATCGCCTTGAACGAAGGCTTCTTCGGCTTGATGAAGTTGGAGACGCCCGTAATGGTGCCGCCGGTGCCCACGCCGGAGATGAGGATGTCGACCGCGCCGTCCGTGTCGTCCCATATCTCGGGGCCGGTCGTCCACAGGTGAATGGCCGGGTTGGCCGGGTTATCGAACTGCTGAAGTATGTAACCGTTGGGGGTCTTATCCAGAATCTCGTTGGCCTTGGCAATGGCGCCCTTCATGCCGTTGGGGCCCGGTGTAAGAACGATCTCTGCGCCATAGGCGAGCAGCGTGACGCGGCGCTCGAGGCTCATGGTCTCAGGCATGGTGAGAATGATCTTGTAGCCCTTGACGGCCGCTACAAAGGCGAGGGCGATGCCGGTGTTGCCACTGGTGGGCTCGATAAGAACGGTTTTGCCGGGCGTGATCTTGCCCCTTCTTTCGGCGTCTTCGATCATGGCGAAGCCGATGCGGTCTTTCACGCTCGAGGCGGGGTTCTGGCTCTCGAGTTTTGCAACAACCGTTGCCTGCAGCCCGGCGGCCACGCGGTTGAGTTTCACCAGGGGGGTCTTGCCAATCAGTTCAGTTACATTCGCAGCTATGCGCGCCATCGAAATCTCCTTTGGCCGGGGACAATGCGCCCGGTACGCTCAAAAAAATCGGAAGTTAGGGGTAGCGGTGCAGCTTGTCGGTTGGGGAGAAAGCGCGCGCTGACAGGCGCACATCAGCATCTTAGCCTGCACCAGGGCGGTGTTAGCGACATCGACGCATACCAATAGCGTAGACCCGCGGGGCCGAATGTGGCAAGCGGAGGGCCTGAAGATTGACGCGCATGCAACCGGAATAACGGGTAGGACCCTCTCTATCCCACAAGTTGGTTACGCAACGAATTCCCCATGACACTAAGGCGGGATTACCAACCTGAATTACCGGCCTAAAATGGATTGGATGCCCGAGCTCTATGCAAATGTCGAAGATGGACGGGAAGTACTGGTGCGCCGGGGGGAATATGCGCTGAGCACGGCGGAAGCTCTTACCCGCCTGGAAGAGCGCGTTGTGAATGGGCGGTTTCGCCTGCTGCGCTGGCTGGGGGGCACGGGAACAAGCGCCGTTTATCTGACCGCATTTGACGGCAATCCGCCACGAATGGCTGCGTTGAAGCTGGTAGCGGCCAGCGAGCCTGATGCAGAGGTTCGCCTGGCTGGCTGGATCGCGGCAGCCCGGCTCTCACACAAGAATCTGATTGGCATTATCGATTGCGGCCGTGCGGAGATTGGCGGCTGCCAGTTTGTGTACGAGGTAATAGATTACGCCGATGAGATTCTCGACGAGATTCTTCCCGCGCGGCCTTTGACCCCCGATGAGGTACGGGAGATGCTTGGGCCTGTGCTGAACGTGCTTGAATACATGCACGCGCATGGCTACGCGCATGGACGGATCAAGCCGTCGAACCTCCTGGTGGTGAACGATCGGTTGAAGCTCTCAGGCGATTCGATCGCTTTGACTGGCGATAACAGCGCGGAACGGGCCGGGATGGATGTTTATGAAGCTCCGGAGTTGAGGCGCGGAGCCATAACGCCGGCCGTAGATACCTGGGCATTGGGCATGACGCTGGTGGTGGCTCTGACGCAGAGGCCGGCACGGTGGGAGCGCTGGATCGATGAGGAGCCCGCAATTCCGGCGGGACTTGCGGAGCCGTTTGGGCAAATCGCGAAAGCGTGTTTGCGGGTGGACCCGGCCGAGCGATGCACGCTTGAAGAGATAAGAGCGATTCTCAATCCGAATCTCGTTCCTCGACCGGCGACCGTGGTTGCGACCAGGCGGCCGGAGGCAGTCAAGCCGCAGCATCATGCCAATCTCGCAGGCAGTTTGAAACCAGCGTTGATTGCGTTGGCGGCGGTGGCGTTTCTGCTGGGGGCTGCGCTGACAATTCGCAAGGCGGAGTTTACGGCAGCGCGGCCAGGACGCGGACAGCAACAGAGTTCGGCAATTGAATCCGTTGCTGCGACGACGCCGCAGGCCGCGATAGAAAAACCATCGCCATCGGGACGAAGCGGGCAGGTAGCACCGCTGACCAACATTGCGGCAGGACCGGTGCCGGTTTCGCCGGGCGCAGAGAGTAACGGCGTGTTGCTGCGTGTGAATCCTGAAGTGCTGCCCGCCGCGCAGCAATCCATTCGCGGCGAAGTGAACGTGCCCGTGCGCGTGACGGTAGACGCCGCAGGCAACGTGACGGATGCGAAGCTTGCATCGCCAGGCGGAAGCAGTTACTTCAACCGGGTGGCTGTTGAAGCGGCGCGGCAATGGAAGTTTGCTGCTGGAGCCAGCGGCGCGTGGCAGGTCGAGTTTCAGTTCCGCCACGACGGTACGGACCTGCGGGCGACACGCGAGTAGCGAAGCGGCGAATCGGGAGAGATCAACCGGTATTGCGCAGTCCCGCGGAAATTCCGCTGATGGTGGCGGCGATGGCGCGGTTCACTTCAGGCGTGTCTTCACCGGCGCGCTTGCGGCGCAGCATGTCAACCTGGATAAGGTGCATGGGGTCCACATAGGGATTGCGCAGCTTGATTGAGCGCGCGAGCACCTGGTTGGACTGAAGCAGTTCTTTTTGGCCGGTCACGGCGAGAACGGCCCTCACGCTGCGATGGAACTCAGCCTCGAACATGTCGTAGATGCGCTCGCGCAGGGCGGCGTCGGGGACCAGCGCTGAGTAAAGCCGCGCGGTGGCGAGGTCCACTTTGCCGAGAGCCATTTCAACATTGCGTATGAGGTCGATAAAGAGGGGAAATTCCCTGGCCATGGTGCGAAGAAGGGCCGGGCGATCGGCCGCCGGCGCCGAGGTCTCGCCGAGGTATTGCTCCACGGCATAACCGACTCCAAACCATGCGGGCACGAGAAGGCGCGACTGCGTCCAGCCGAAGACCCACGGAATGGCGCGAAGGTCAGAGAGCTGGGGCGAGGAGTTGCGGCGCGCGGGGCGTGAGCCGATCTTGGCATTCTCAAGCTCGCCAACGGGCGTTGACTGCTCAAAGTAAGTCACGACGCCGGGGTCTTCGAGAATGCGTTTGCGATAGAAGCCGTAGGAGAGTTCTGAGAGCTCGTTGAACGCCGACTCCCACTCAGGCTTGAGCACGCCGGTAAAGTGGCCTTGCGGATCGCGCGCGTTGGGGCGGGCAAGCGCGTCGAGCGATGCGGCAATCATGAGCTCGAGGTTGCGTTCGGCCAACACCTCGTCGGCATATTTGAAGTTGAGCACTTCGCCCTGCTCGGTGATGCGGAGCTGGCCGTCGAATGCGTCGATAGGCTGGGCAAAGATGGCGCGATGGGTGGGTCCGCCTCCGCGGCCGACGGTACCGCCGCGGCCGTGGAACAGGCGCAGCTTGATGCCGGCCTCGCGCGCCACGACGTGCAGATCGCGATGAGCGCGGAAGATCTCCCACGTCGAGGTCAGCATGCCGCCGTCTTTATTTGAGTCGGAGTAGCCGAGCATGACCTCCTGCCAGTTGTCCCAGCTCGCAATGAGCCTGCGATAGTCTGGCCGGCTCCAAAGATCGCGGCAAACGCTGGGCGCATTGCGCAAATCTTCAATGGATTCGAAGAGCGGAACAGGCATCAGGCCGGGGTCTGCGCCGGAGCCCTCGACGCGAGCACCGCCGAGACGCGCCAGGCGAACCACGGCGAGCACATCGTCGACCGATGATGCGCCGCTGATGACGTACTGGCGAATGGACTCGGGCGAGCAGCCTTCTTTCACCTCGGCGATTACGCGAAAGGTTTCAAGCACGCTCGAGGTTTGCGCAGAGAGACCGCTGGGCAATGAGAGCGCGACAGTGTCTGAGATCGCCTCCTGCAGCGCAGTGGCGTGAACGTTCGCGTGCTGGCGAACGTCGAGCGTGTGCAGATGCAGTCCAAAGGTGCGCACCTGCAGGATAAGCGGATCGATGAGGGTGCGGGCGATGCGAATGCCCCCATTGGAGGAGAGCGAAGCGCGGAGAGTTTCGAGATCGTCGAGGAACTCCTGCGATGAGCAATAGGCGGGCAGCGCCTGGGTAAGCTTCTCGTGCTCGCGCGAAAGAGTAAATGGCGTGACGGGCAGCGCAACGCCGCGCGTGTGCGGCTGGCCGGTTTCGCCGAGGGTGCGCTGAATGCGCGCTTTGAGGCAGATGGCGAAGCGGCGATAGTACTCGAACTCGTATTGCGCGCCGAATAGCTGCGCCTCAGGCGTGTGCACCAGGGCCACGTAGGCATTCAGCCGCGCCAGCAGTTCATCGCTTACAGGGCGTTGCTGGGCGCTGGTGGTGAGCAGGTCGATGATGACGTCGAGCCGGCGCTGATAGTGCAGCAGCAAATGTCCGCGGGCGAGCTGGATGGCGTCGCGCGTAACCTCGGGCGTAACAAATGGATTGCCGTCGCGATCGCCGCCGATCCACGAGCCGAAATGGACCAGCAGCGGCAGCTCGTGCGGTTCGATGTCGAGATCGTAGGCGGCGCGCAACGCCTGCGAGATTTCGCGATAGAGGCCGGGCAGTGTTTCGAAGATGGAGACGTCGTAGTAGTCGAGTCCCATCTTGATTTCGTCGTAGACCGTTGGCCGGCGTGAGCGGACTTCGTCCGTCTGCCACAGGCTGGTGATTTCGGCCAGGACGAGCTGCTCGAGAATGGCAATGTCCTGCTCGGGGACGGGGATGCGGTCGAGCGCCTCGAGGAATTCGCCGATGCGGCGGCGCTTGAACATGACGGTGCGGCGCGCGGCCTCAGTTGGGTGAGCGGTGAAGACGGGAACGACAAGCACGCGGCGCAACCATTCCAGAGCCTCCGATGCCCCGATGCCCACGCGGCGCATTTCGCAAAGCGTGCCTTCGAGCGAGCCGCGCTGGCGGCCAGCCTGCCCGCTCAGCCGCAAGGCAACGCGGCGGCGCTTGCGGTGATTCGTTTCCGCAAGATTAATGAGCTCGAAGTAAAACGCAAACGCACGTGTCAGCAGGATGGCGCGCTCGGCCGCGATGGAGTGAACCAGCTCGAGTGCGGCTGCGCCGTGGCGGGCAGCGTCTTCAGCGCGGCCGTGGGCCTCGGCGTCGCGGCGGCGGATGGTTCCCTGGCGCAGCGCTTCAACGTGCGAAAAAAGGTCGTCGCCGGCCTGCTCGCGAAGCACCTCGCCCAGCAACATGCCGAGCGAGCGTACGTCGCGGCGCAGCGGAGCTTCTTTCAAGTCGCCGGTTTGGGCTTCGAGTTCGGCGAGCCGCTGCGACCAGCTCTCAGGGTTCCACAAAAGGGCCATTCTGATTTGATTATGCACGACGGGCGCGGGGGAATCAGCGGCGGAAGCAGGTGGGGCTGTGATCGTTGACCATGCCCGCGGCCTGCATGAAGGCGTAGACGATGACCGGGCCAACGAACTTGAAGCCAAGCTTCTTGAGTTGCTTCGACATTTCAACGGAGAGCGGTGTCTGCGCGGGGACCGGGCCTTCATTCCTGATTGGCTTGCCGCCAACGATGCCCCAAAGAAACGATGAGAAATCCTCACCCGACTTTTGCATCTCGATATAAATGCGGGCGGCGCTGATAGTGGCCTCAATCTTGGCTCGCGAGCGAATGATGCCGGGATCACCGAGCAGGCGGACGATATCCGGCTCCTTGAAGCGGGCAACTTTCAGGGGGTCGAAACCTTTGAAGGCTTTGCGGAAAGCATCGCGCTTGCGCAGGACAATGATCCACGCCAACCCGGCCTGAAACCCTTCGAGCATCAGCAGTTCCCATAGCGCGCGGCTGTCGCGCACGGGCACACCCCACTCGGTGTCGTGGTACTCGCGCAGCAGCGAATCGCTCTCAGCCCAGGCGCATCGGGATTTGGCGGGTTTGGTGGCCATGGTTTTCATGGTACGCGGAGGCAGGCGCGGGAGGCCAGGGATCAGGATTCGTGCTGCGGCGGATAGAATGACCTTCAACGTCATATAGTGAGCACTTGATGAACACACGGACCCAATTTCGGCTCGGCTTCTTCGGCGCGTGCATTTTCGCGTCGACCATTATGATGGTCAGCATCTTTTTTGTCCCACGTTGGCCTACGCTCCGATGGATACCTCTAATTGCGCTTTTGGCCCTCTTCGGGTTTGGCTATTGGTGGTTCCGTCGGTTCCGTGGTCGTCTCCCAAAGCCTACGAAGAAGCAGCTCTCAAAAGCGGCCAAGGCAACCAAAAGGCTTGGATTGATTTACCTTATCGCGCCTGTTCTCGCTTACCTGCTGGACGGAAATGAGTTGATCCATCTGCCTTACGGTCTGGGGTTCTTGATTCCGATATTTCCGCTCGCTCTCGCGGTGCACTATCTACGGCTATCGGCACGGCTGGCACAGCAGCAGGGAGCCGATGAGGCGCTCTCCAAAGGCTGAACAAGGAATCCGAAGTTGCGACGCAACTATTGTGCCTCGAGCTGCACGGTCAACTCTTCCCACTCGGCAGTGAGCGCGGCCAACTGCGCGCGCAGGTTTTCGGCCAGGGTCGTGAGCCGCTGAGTCTCGGCGTTGGAGACGTAGACGCCGAGTTGCTGCTCGGTGTGCTCAATTGACGCTTCGACACGCGGGATTTCTTCTTCGAGATACGCGCAGCGCTCCTGCATTTGTTTTTGCTTGATGGGGTTCAGGCGGCGGGTTCGCGCCACGTTCGCCGGTTCGTAGCCGCCTTCGATGACAATGGTGTTGCCGGGAGCGGCGGCCGGCGACGTTTCTGCAGGGGCTAAAGCCCCTTTTCCTTTTTGGTCCATATTCGGCACGACTAAAGTCGTGCCCTGATACAAACCCTGGCCCAGGCCATTTCCCGTAGTGCTGCTTGCTCCGTCGCTCTGGATGACATTTTTGGGGGAAGCGGATGACGTGGTAACCGAAGCAGCCGCAGCCAGCGCTTCCTTCTTGCGCAGGTAGTCTTCGTAGTTGCCCTCGTATGAATTGACTGCGCCGTTCTCGACTTCGAGGACGCGCGTGGCCAGCCGGTCAATGAAATAGCGGTCGTGCGAGACGAAGATGATGGTGCCGCTGAATGCGGCGATGGCCTCAAGCAGCACGTCTTTGGCGCGCATGTCCAGGTGATTGGTGGGCTCGTCGAGCAGCAGAAAGTTGGAGGGCGACACCAGTATGCGGGCGAGGGCGAACCGATTGCGCTCGCCGCCTGAGAGCACGCCGAGCGGCTTGAAGACGTCGTCGCCACTGAATAGGAAACACCCGAGCAGCGAGCGGAGTTGCAGCTCAGGCACTTTGACCGCGGCGCGGCTGATGTCGTCGAGCATGCGCGATTCGGGGTCGAGCACCTTGTACTGATCCTGCGCGAAATATTCGGTGAGCACGTTGTGGCCCAGCTTGACCGTGCCGGAGGTGGGCAACTCGACGCCGGTGAGCAGCTTGATGAGCGTCGACTTGCCCGCGCCGTTCACGCCGACCAGCGCCACGCGGTCGCCGCGCTCAATGTTGAAGCGCACATGATTCAAAACCTGTTTTTCGCCGTAGCTTTTTGAGAGTCCCTCAGCCTCAGCCACCGTGCGGCCCGAGGGCGGCGGCTGCGGGAATTTGAAGTGGATAACCGGCTCCTCTTCAGGAACCTCGATGCGCTCGATTTTTTCTAGTTCTTTAATGCGGCTCTGGACTTGTTTCGCCTTGGTGGCCTGAGCGCGGAACCGATTGATGAATGCCTCGAGGTGTTCGATCTGGATTTTTTGGTTGCGGTACGCGGCGATGAGCTGGTTGCGTCGCTCATCCTTTTGCGAGAGGTATTTGGTGAAGTTGCCCTGGTAGATGGTGAGGCGCTTGTTCCAGATTTCGACGGTGCGGTCGATGGTAACGTCGAGAAAATAGCGGTCGTGCGAGATGAGGGTGTAGCCGAAGGGATAGTTTTTGAGGTAGTCCTCAAGCCAGTTGCGGGTTTCGAGGTCGAGATGATTGGTGGGCTCGTCGAGCAGCAGCAGGTTGGGTTTGGCCAGCAGCAGCTTGGCGAGGGCGATGCGCATCTGCCAGCCGCCGCTGAATTCGCCGGTGTCGCGGGACCAATCCTGCTTACCGAAGCCGAGGCCGGTGAGCACAGCGCCCACCTGCGCATCGAGCGCGTAGCCGTCGAGCGCGTGGAGTCGCTCCTGCACGGTGGAGTAGCGCTCGGCGACGGCGGCGTATTCGGAGCTTTCGTGGTCGAGCTCGGCGAGTTGCGCGCCGAGTGTTTCCACCTCGCCGGCCATCGAGCGAATTTCGTCGAAGACGGTCAGGCACTCCTCGAACACGGTGCGGCCCTCCAGGCGTAGGCCCTCCTGCGGCAGATAGCCGATGCTGATGCCGCGCGTAGTCTGGAGCACGCCGTAGTCGAGTGTTTCGAGCCCCGCAATCACCTTCATGAGCGTGGATTTGCCGGTGCCGTTGGCCCCGACCAGCGCGGTCTTTTCGTTGTTGCGGATGAGCCAGTCGGCCTCGAGAAAGAGGACGCGCGGGCCGAACCGCTTGCCGGCATTCTGCAGTGAGATCATTCACTACTAGTTTATCGATACGGGGCGCCGGCGAATCAGTCCACAGTGGTTCACAATCTTTCCGCCGCATCATGGGCGCGATTCTCCTTTATAATCGGGCCGTTATGCACGATTCGACCCTTGCGCGCCCCACTCATGCAAACGACAGAATTGCACTGTGGCTGACGGGGTTGGCTTTCACAGCCATCCACGTCGCATTCAGCGGCCGATATGGTTTCCACCGCGATGAGTTGCTGAGCTACAGCAACGCGATTCATCTGGATTGGTGTTACGTGGTGTACGCGCCGCTGACCGCGTGGCTGGCGCGTGTGGAACTGGTTGCTTTCGGACCCAATCTCGTGGGCTACCGCCTTTTGCCGGCGGTCTCGGTCGGACTGGTGAGCGTGCTTGCCGGCTTGATTGCGCGCGCGATGGGCGGTCGACGGCGTGCCATGCTGGTGGCGGCGGTGGCAGCGGGCATCGCTGGGCCGATCTGTTTTGCGGGCTCCTTTTTGTCTTACATGTCGTTCGACGTTCTGTGGTGGGTGCTGGTGGCGTGGGCCATTACGCGGCTGCTGCAGACGGAAGATCCGCGCTGGTGGATCATGATCGGCGCGGCCATGGGGTTGGGACTGCTGACGAAATACACTATCGTCTTCTTTGCGGTGGGCCTGCTGGGCGGAATGCTTTTGACTCCCGACAGGCGCTATTTTCGCTCCGGCTGGTTCTGGTGCGGCGTAGCTGTTGCGCTTCTAATTGCACTGCCGGTGATCGTGTGGCAGTTCCAGCATCACTTTGTGGCCCTTGCATGGATGAAGAGCATTCATGCGCGCGATGTTTCAAGGGGGATGACCGACTACTTCATACCCAACCAGTTTTGGAATACGACCAATCCTGTGACAGTGCCGATATGGTGCGCGGGCCTGTGGTTTCTGTTTGCGACTCGAGCCGGCAAGCCGTTCCGCCTGCTCGGCTGGATGTATGTAATTACGCTGATCCTGTTTACGGTTGCAAGGGGGCGCGACTACTACATGGCCCCGGCGTACCCGATGTTGCTGGCTGCGGGAGCGGTGTGGGGCGAAAGCTGGCTTGCAGCCGCAAGCCCGCGTGGGCAACGGATAGTTAAGCGAGTTACGCGGAATGCGCTCACCATTGGCGCACTGGTCGTGTTCGCGCTGACGCTTCCCATTGCGCCCATCAACTCGGCGTGGTGGCGTCTTGGCGACGCGACCGCGAACCACCAGAGTTTCAGCATGCAAATCGGCTGGCCCGAACTTGCTGCCACCGTTGCTCACGTTCGCGATTCCCTGCCCGTGGAAGATCGCAGCCGCGTTGGAGTGCTGGCAGCCGACGAGGGCGAAGCCGGCGCTGTAAACATGTATGGGCGCGCTTATGAGTTGCCCGAAGCAATCAGCGGCATGAACTCGAACTGGCTGCGCGGATATGGCAATCCTCCTCCGCAGACCGTGATTGCCGTCGGCTTCAAGGGTGAAGAACTGGACAAGATATTTGGCCGGTGCGAGGCTGCCGCGCAACTTTCGAATCCGTACGGAATCGTCAACGGAGCTATTGGAGACCGCACCCAGGTTTACGTTTGCCGCGATATTCGCGAGCCCTGGCCGGAGTTCTGGAAAGGGTTTCAGTATTACGGGTGAACGGGTCAGCTAACTGCTATGGCCTGATCTCGACAGGCGTGCCCACAGGCACCAGGTTCCAGATCTCATCGATCTCGTCGTCGGTAACAGCGACGCAACCGAGGGTCCAGTCATACACGCGATGCGAAGCGCCCAGCCAGCCCATGCCGTTGGGCAACCCGTGGATCATGATTGCTCCGCCGGGTGAGACGCCCATCTTCTCTGCTCGCCTGCGGTCCTCGGCGTTGGGATATGAGATGTGCATCGCCTTGTGATAATGGCTGGCTGCGTTCTTTTCGTCGATGATGTAGCGACCTTCGGGGGTGCGGCCGTCGCCCTCACGCTCTTTTGCTGCGAGCCCTCCGCGGCCCAGCGCGACTTTGTAAACGCGAATCACCTTGCCGCCAGCGAGCAGTTCCATCACATGATCTTTTTTGAGGATCAGAATGGAGTCGGCCTTAACCGGAGCCGGCGTTTGAGTGGGAGGCGCTGCTGCGCAAAGTGGAAACGCCGAGAACAAGAGAGCGACAGTTGCCGCGATCCACTTCTTCGGGGGCATGGCGAAATCATAAATCCGGATGGCGAGGCGCTGCGTAGTTCCTTCCCACTCGAGCGGCAAAAACAAAGACGTCGCGAGGATGGGGCACCCGGCTAACGCGCTGGCGCGGCTTCGGTATATGGGACCGTCATCGCGACTGAGGAACTTCGATCGGCGAGCCCTGGCGCGTTGGATATCTGGCAGACGGCGTAACCCTGCTGGTTATATGGGCAATACATGCCGCTGGGCGGCGCGCCATGAATTACGGCCCAGGTCACCGGGTACTCGTGTGCAAGGCTGGTGAACTGCTCCGCGTTAAAACTGTTCAGTCCAGCGGTGGCGTTGCTCATCTGCTTCCATTCCGTGGCCAGGTTGGGAAAGATGGCAACCACGCCGCCGTCCTTGTAGTAGTCGGCCAGCGCTGAGCGCTCGCTGAGCGCGCGGAAGCCGTGCACGTCTACTCCGTCCACAGCCATGTAGCGGGCATCGACGGCGAAGATCGCGTCCTGGGGCGTGTTGTGGCGAATCCACCACGTGGTGTTGAGCCACGCGTTGGATGTTGGGAACACCCCGGGGATTTCAATACGCGGGCTATAGGGATAGGTGGCGTAGCCAACGTAGCTCATGCCCACGGTGAGGCCGATGAGCAGGGCCGGCAACGCCCAGCGAAGTTTCTTGCCGGATGTGTATTCGCCGATAAGACCCGCTAGCAGCAGCATGAAGATGAGAGTGATGAGGTGGAAGCAGCGCAGCGGCTGTAGCCGCGCGAACATATCCAGATTGTGGGTTGAACAGATGATGGCGCCGGCGACGATAGAGACAAGACCAAAGGGAATGAGGACGAAACTGATGCGGCTGAACTGCTGCGTGGTGCCGCGAAAACTGCCCTTCCAGAACCACAGCAGAAAGGCCAGCGGCGCGAGCAGCCCGAGCCAGTGGTACCAGGTCCAGGTGGAGAGGAAGTAGAAGTCGCGCGAGTAGAGCGCCTCGCGGTACGGGCCTTGCGCGGGTGCAAGGTGAAAACCGGGGGGAATGATCCCCAGCACGGCTCCGGCAACCGGAACCGGCTCAGGGGCGGGAACGCGGCTGCGCTCCATCATCCACAACAAGCCGGCTGGAAACAGCAGGTAGGTGGCCATCTGCGGATGGATCGAGGCGGTAACCAGGGTGAGCACAGTTGCCAGCTTGTAGCGGCGCGACAGAAATGCGGTCAGCGCAAAGATGGTGAGCGGCGTTGAGAACGAGCGCGCCGTTATGTAGGGATCCATCAGCAGCAAGCCGGTGTTGGTGGCCGGCATGGTGAGAATGGTGGCGATAACCAGCACTGAGGCCCAGCGGGCGCGCGCGGAGGAGAAGCAGACCGATGCCAGCAGCCAGCATGAGACCAGCAACGCAAAAGTCGTGAGAATGTACCAGAGGAAGATCGTCCAATCGATGGAGAGATGAGTGAGCCTGGCAGTCCACGCCAGGATGGGCGCAAACAGCGAGAGATGTTCGTGGGATTGGAAGAATTCTGTGCCGTAGGGAAAGAGCGCGGGGTGCAAAAGTTTTTGCGCCGCGGGAATATAGATCTCGCTGTCGTCAACGCCCATATGATAGCCGGCAATGCCAATTGCGCCGGCGGTTATCAGGGCTAAACGGAAATAAGGCGGCCTCTTGTCGGGGGCTTTAATCAACACGCTCTCCCAGGCAGGCATCTAACATGAACGATTCGGGCTCGGCGATAAAACCGAGGTGCTTCCGGGCGTACATGCGAGTCGGCCAGGAGGGAAACGAGACCGGCGAATTCAAAACCTGCAACCAATAAAGAATAAATGACCAGGGCTGGCCCCAAAAGGGCATTTTTCGACAACTATCAGTGAGACGCAAGATGATTTCGGCAGGATTACCAGCGAAGATTTATCATAAGGAATTGGAAGTGTTGCCCGGAATCGAGAGTGATTCCCGCCCCGGCTCGGAATGTGTGCTGGTTCTGCGCGGTAAACCTGCAGGGCTGGTTAGCGTCTAGTCAACCAGGTGGCATGTGCCGAAATGTTTGTTGGGTTTAGGGCCCAGGGTTTTTGAAGCGCTGAATCCGGAATTTTGAGATTGCAGACAAGAATAATGAGACTGCTGAAAGTTCTGCCGTTATTGCTCATCGTTGTCGGTGCCGTAATTCTTTTTGAGCGGCCAGCTTATGCCTACGCCGACCCTGGCACCGGCCTGCTGGCTATCCAGGCGGTGGGTTCGGCGCTGGTGGCCTCGGGGTGGTATCTTCGCCGCAAGATATATGCTTTGTTCAACAAAGGTGGCGCGGCGGTAAAGGAAGCAGAAGCGCCGCCGAGAACAAGCCACGGCGACGACTCGCCTAACTCGTAAAAGCTCCGGCAGGTCTCACGATCGAGCGCGAACAAATCAATCCGCAAGTTTTTGCTGAGCTCAATAAAAATGCGCTGACCTTTCGCGATCCGGCGGGGCAGCTCATTTTGATGCAGGAGTACGCTTTGAGGCGGGTGCGCGAGACTGCGGCAGCCGAGGCGAGGCGTTTTCTTGACTCAGCCCTGCGCGCGCAGCTTGAGGCAAGCGGTGACCTTGTGTCGAGCGAGATGGTAGAGCTGGATGCAAGTGGCATTCCTGCAGCCAGCGCTGAGGGCGGGTTCTGGCTCAAGCATCCGCGCATTCACCCCATCAGCTACCCGTGGGAGTGGACGCCGGCCCAGTGGCGAGCCGCGGCGGAACTGACGCTGGGCATCGCAGGCAAAGCAATCGATGCCGGATGGACGCTGAAAGACGCGACACCGTTGAACGTGGTTTTCGCGGGCGCACGTCCGGTGTTTGTCGACGTGCTGTCGTTTGAGCCGCGCAATCAGCACTCCACCGTCTGGCTGGCATACGGGCAGTTTGTGCGCACTTTCCTGCTGCCCCTGGTAGCCGCAAAATATCTGAACTGGCCATTGCAGGCCACCATCTTCTGGCGCGATGGCTATGAGCCAACCATGCTGGCGCGGGCGCTGCCGCTGCGGCACCGGCTCAATCCCAAGCTGCTTGACGTGGTCACATTGGCGGCAATGCTTGAAGGCAAGGGCAAAGGGAGCGCCAAGCCGGCTGAGAGCAAAACCGATCCGGAACTTGCAAAACACATTCTGCACAAGCGGCTGGCGCGGCTCACTAAGCAGATTCGCCATGCCGCCAGCGGCGAGAGCGCGAGCCAATGGAGCAAGTACAACCAGAGTGCGATCCATTACCAGCCCGCCGACGTTGAGGCCAAGCAGGCTTTTGTGCGCGGAGTTTTGGAGCGGCTGCGGCCGGCGAGCGTGCTCGATATCGGCGCCAATACCGGAACTTATTCGCTGATGGCGGCAGAAGCCGGGGCGAAGGTGGTTGCGCTGGATAACGACACGGCAGCGCTTGACGAGCTGTTTCGCGCCGCGGCAGTCAAAAAGAAATCCGTGACCGCCATGGTGGCCAACATTGCGCGGCCCACGCCGGCTGCGGGCTGGCGTAATCGCGAGCAACTATCGCTGCTCGACCGGTTGAGCGGCAAGTTTGACCTGGTGCTGATGCTGGCCGTGATCCATCACTTGATCTTGCGCGAGCAAGCGCCGTTGACTCACATTGCCGGGCTGGCTGCCGAACTCACCAATCGATGGCTGCTGGTGGAGTGGGTACCGCCTTCAGACCCCATGTACCAGGAGTGGCTGCGCGGTCGCGACGAGCTGTACGGAAATCTTGCCGAGGCCGACCTGGTTGCCGCGCTCGAGCCGTTCTTCAGGCAGATAGATAGAACGCAGCTCGGGAATGGCCGCGTGTTGCTGGTGTTTGAGCGCCCTGATGCGATCGATAACGCGCAAAGCCAGGCAAGCACATCGAACGTCGGCTCGCAACCGGAGGCACAAGCCGAATGATGAAGCGCCTCGCCCAGGCGTGGGGATTCGCCTCGATTCTTCTGCTGCCCGACTACATTGACCTCACTTCTCAGGCCGGCGATGCGCGTATGCGCGTACCTGCTCCACTGACCAAGGTTGCGCTCGCTCACCTGGTCGACATGCTGATTGTCATAGTGGTATTTGCGTCGCTGACGGCTGCGCTGCGCAGGCTCAAAAGCTGGCCGGCCATTCGCTGGGTGCTGGTGGCGCTGCTGCCGCCCATGCTGTTTGTCCGCAACCTGAACGTGATGCCGGGCGACATTCCGAGTGCAGTGGTGATTGCGTTGAACCTGTCGTGGATGGCGATCGTGGTGGTGCTGGTTTGGCGGTTCAAGTCTCTCGCTGCAAAGATGCGCCAGGCCGGCAGCGTAATTCTGACCGGGTTTGCGGTCTTTGCCATGGTGATGACGGTTCAAATTGTGCGCGAAGCGCTGTGGCGGCCCGGACCGCAGGCTTACGCTCATCCCATTGCCGCAGCGCCGGCCACCAGGCCGCGATTGGTGTGGGTGCTTTTTGACGAACTGGGATATAAGCAGACCTTCGAAGCGCGCGACCCTTCGCTGAGCCTGCCGAACTTTGACCGGCTGCGAGCCGAGAGCACGACTTACACGGATATGACGCCCATTGCGTACCGCACCACCCGAGCCGTGCCCACGCTGATGCTGGGCCGCGCGGTGACCGATGTTGAATACACCAACAGCAATAAGTACCTGGTGCAGATTGAGGACAAGCACTGGCAACAATTCAATGCGGACGATTCTCTGATCGGGTTAGCGGCGCAGCATGGGGTAACGACATCCATCATCGGCTGGTACATCGCCTATTGCCAGGTGTTCCAGAAGGTGGCGACCGAGTGTTACTGGAGCAATGACGACGCGCAGGATCGCGGGCCAACCATGCTGGACGCGAGCTTTGCTGAGAACGTCTGGTTCCCTTTGCAGATGATGGTGGAGCAGTTTGTGTGGCCCAGCCGCGCGTGGGCCGACGACGCGGCGTTTAACGAGCGGGGCCACATTGCTTCAGTTCAGGATGTGAGCCGGCACGCGCTGTCGGCGCTGGCCACCAGCCAGGCCGACGTGATTTTCCTGCACATTCCGGCGCCGCATCCGCCGGGATTCTGGGATCGGCGAACCCAGACATTTGCAATTGGCGGTTCGTATGCAGACGGACTCGATTACAGCGACCGGCTGCTGGGCCAGATGCTCGCGGAGCTCGAGAAACAGCCGCGATGGGCATCGACAACGCTGGTTCTGCAGGGGGATCACTCGTGGCGAACGGCGATGTGGAGGCCGCTGCCGGGCTGGAGCGCCGAAGATGAGCGCATCTCGCACGGCGGAGAGTGGGACCCGCGGCCGGTAGTGATGATTCGCGAGCCGGGCCAGCAAAGTGCGAAGACAGTGACTGCCCCCACCAGCCTGATGTACGTCCACGATTTTGTGGCCGCGTGGATTAAGGCGATGGGCAGTGGCGCGACAGTGAAAAAGTAAAAGCGTGATGAAGTGAAGAAGTTGAGGTGCTAAGCAGGTATTTTCCGCCGCAGTCGGAAGGCTTATGGTCGGCACCTCTTAAATGACCTGTGTAGAAGCGCTCCACGCTGTCAGAAGCCCATCCCCGCGCCGTAAGCGCAGTGGTCGTTAGCCCCGCGCTTCAGCGTGGGGAAAGCAGATCACCCAATACCGCCGGGAGTCCCGTAGGGACGGCGCAAGGGCATTTCATTTGCTGAAACCAATAGCACGCAGCCTGCTCAGTCCGCCTTTTTCACTTCGGCGATGAGCTGCTGAAACGCCGGATTGGAGCGAAGAGCTTTGAAGGCCGGGTCCTGCTCCACATACATCATCCAGCCTTCGTGATCGCGGTAGGCGGCTTCGAGAACGGCAAGGGCAGCGGCACTGTCGCCCAGGGCCATGAGACAGCGGGCGCCGTCAACCTTGCTGCCAACGTAGTAGCTGTGGTCAGAAAGGCTGCCGCAGGCGCGCAACGCAGCCGGATAACCCGTGGTGCGGTAGACGTCGATGGTTTCTTGCTCCATGGCGGGATCGGCGAGGCCGCGGAGTACCCACTCGAATTGCTGTGCCGCCTGGGTTTGATCGCCCATCGCCGCGTAGACGTACCAAAGCTTGTAGTGAGCAACCAGGAAATTCGGGTTCTCCTGGAGCACCTGTTGCATCTGATCGATGGCCTGCGGAAAACGGCCCTCGTATTCGTAGAGCCAGCCGAGATTTGTGCGCAGGATGGGCGAGCGGGGATCGACCGACAGGGCCGCCTGCAACTGCTGCTCGGCTTCGCTGAATCTCCCCGAGGTCATAAGCATCTGCTCGTACCAGTGATGGGCGTTCACGTTGTTGGGATCGAGCGCGACCGCCTTGCGGAATTCAGTCTCGGCGTCGATCGGATTCCATCGATAGAACCAGTCGGAGAATCCCAGCGCGGCGTGTGCCTCTGAAAGCGAGGGATCGATCGAGAGCGCCTGTTCGGCTGCTGCCCAGGCCTGGCTGCGCGCGGTTCCGGGGTCCATCCAACTGTATTGCCCCATCAGATTGTAGGTATCGGCAAGCTGCGCGTAGGCCTCGGCATATTTGGGGTCGATGGCCACGGCGCTGCTGAAGCTCTCAATGGCTTGCTCAAAACCGATCTTCGATCGCTGTGAAAGGGAATACAACCCCTTAAGATAGGCGTCGTGAGCTTCATATTTCCCTGGCCGGTACCTGGTCTGCTGCAGCGTGGGCACATGCAGTGAAAGCGCATGACCGACTGAATCGGCCACGCTGGACTCGAATTCGAATTGGTCGCTGAGGTCGCCCTTGTATACGTCGGCCCACACGCGCGATTGATCGCCAATCCTGATCAGTTGCGCGGAAACACGCACCTCGGCTCCCTGTTGCTCAAGACTGCCTTGAATGAGGTACTGTACATTGAGCTCGCGGCCAATCTGGTCGAGCGACTTGCTGGTGTTGGCGTAAGTGCGGGCCGACGCCGGCGCAATCACTCGCAACCGCCCCGGAGCAAGCGCTCCCAGCCGCGCGATCAGTTCCTCGGTAATACCGTTGCAGATGTATTCGCGAGAGGCGTCGCCGGTGCTGTTCACAAAGGGCATCACCGCGATGGATATGACGGGCATGTGGGCATCGCGCCAACGCACCGCGAAGAAAACCGCTCCGGTGAGGACGACGCAGGCGAGGCCCGCGACAGAGATTGCTTTGAACGACGGCCGGTGCGGTACGTTTGCCGGTGGTTGAGTTTCAATCGGGGCGGGCGCAGCCGGCGGAATGGGGGCAGGCGCGGAAGGCGCCTCCACAGCTTCTGCGACCATTTCCACTTTGGCCACGAACCGGTACCCGCGGCCGCGGACAGTCTCAATATAGCGGGGCGATTGCGAGTCGTCGTCAAGCGCCTCACGCAGCTTGCTCATGGCCGCGTTCAGGCCGTCTTCAAAGTCGACAAAGGTGTCGTTGGGCCAGAGGTGCTCGTGCAGCTCCTTGCGGCTTACCAGCTCACCGCTGCGCTCGGCCAGTACCAGCAAAAGACTGCGCGGCTTCTCCTGTAAACGCATGGGCCTGCCATTCCTGCTCAGATCCCCGGATTGGAGATCGAGAGCAAAAGGCCCGAAGCGGGCTTGAGCCCGCATGGATGAAGGAGAAGTTACCATAGCCAGCGAAATTCAACGATGGGGGCCTGACAGTGCGTGAATCGTTAGGATCTTGAGTAGCACTACGATACCACAATCTTGACCGCCGGGGTATGAAATGGTTTGTTACTTTATTAAAATCAAAAGCTTATGCGATTAGATAGAATTCAGTCAAAATTAAGATAGGGTCCATTGACCAACCCGTTCAGGGCTCGTACCTTGCAAACATCCGGGAGCGACACTTCTAAAAGTTGAGAATGTTCAGCTCCCCAGGAGAGTTCCCCACATGCGGCAAAGAATAGTAGTACGTCGCGTAGGGGCCCAGTTTCGCTCTGCCGGTTTACCGGTAATGGCTTTTGGCTTGGTTTTGGTAATGTTCCTGGGCCTTCCTTCTGCGCATGCGCAGTCGCCGATTGGAACGGCAGAGTCCTGCTTCGAAGCTGGACCGGATCACGTTCCAGCATTCACAGCCACTCCGGTGCCACCGGTGCGGCCCGTTACCCGGTCACAGGTAAGGTTCCAGGTTCCCTCCGTGGCTTCAGCTACGGCCGCCAGGATGGTGCCTGCGGAATTCACGCCCCTCAAGGCTCAGCCCGTTCACATGTTGAATGCAGGGAACAAGGATCGCTGGATACCTGCGCTGAGAAAACCGGCTGAAATCCTGGTGTCGGAGCGATAGACCGGACTCCAAAGTCCGCGGCTTCCCAGCCGCGCTGGCGTGGCTCCTTTCCAGCGCCTCTAATCACACTGCAAGTGCGTCAGCGGTTGCTAACGATCTGGCACCCGTTCAGTTCGTGTAAACGCGGACGTACTCGACCTGCATGGTCGATGGGAAGACGGTGGTTGTGTTGACGTCTCCCGGCCATGATCCCCCCACCGCCAGGTTCAGGATGATGAACTGCGGGCCCTGGTCGAATGGCCATGGAGTCGGTGACCAGGCGGAGTCAGTCGACTTGTAGGTCGCGTACACGTTGGAGGGAAGGTCAATGTAATACTGTATCTCCCCTTTTGTCCAGATCATGCCGTAGGTGTGCCATGCGGCGGCGGAAAATGGCGGAGTCATAGCTGCACTTGGATACTGCTCCGACCCGTTTTCCTCATCTCCGCTGGTGCCGCCATGCACCGAGCCGGCGATCCAGTCATAGCCTTCAGGAGCGGCCCCGGCATACGGCGGCGGGTCGTTGCCGTCAATGTGCTCCATGACGTCGAGTTCGCCGCAGAGAGGCCAGTTAATGGTTGTGATATTGTCGCCCAGCAACCAGAACGCGGGCCACATGCCCTGGGATTCCGGCAGCAGCATCTTGGCCTCGATGCGGCCGTACATGAAGCTGAACAGCCCTTGCGATTTGAGGCGGGCTGAAGTGTAGGTGGTGCCGGAGGGGTTCTCCGCGACGATATTCAAGCCCCCGCCGGGTGCGATGAATGCATTGGGATTCGCCGCACTGCACGGACTGGTGCTGGAGCCCGCGGCGCAGTAGGTTTCCTGCTCATCGTTGCCGCAGCATTGGTAGCCCGTGTCGTAAGTCCAGTTGGTTGCGCTGGGCAACGTGTTGGTGGTGCCGGTGTTTTGGAACTCATCGCTCCACACGAGAGTATCGGATGCGATCGCCTGAAAAGTCTGCGTGGTGACGCTGCTGTTAGTGTCGCCAGAGGCCGTGGCTATTGCATTCAGCGTGACGCTGGACGAAGACGCTACCAGGAACGGAGCAAGGTACTGCGTGGACGAAGTGGTGGGCGTCGAGCCGTCGATCGTGTAGTAGATGGTCGCGCCCGCTGTGGTGCTGCTCAGCGTCACAATCACTGCGCCGTTTTGCGCCCCATCACCGGTTGAAGTTGAAACATTTGGCGCAGCAGCTTGTGGCGGGGCCACCGTAATCGTATAGGCTGCTGTTGCAACCGGCGATTGGCTGTATCCGCTAGCCGTAGCAATGGCCTCGACTGTTTCCGACGCCGTCACAGCCAAGGGCGCGCTGTAAACCGTGGAGCTAGTAGTGGGCGCCGTCCCGTCCGTGGTGTAGTAAATTGTCGCACCGGCCGTGCTGTCGCTTACCGTTACCGTCTGCGTGGTGCTGAATGTGCCAGCCGCCGGAGAGAACGTGGGCGCGGCAGCCTGCTGCTGGACCGGGCACGCGCAGGTTGTACCGCCACCACCGCTGCTTCCGCAACCGGTCAACGAAAGAGCCACGACTAAAACGAGCGGAAAGCGAGAAGCTAGAAAGGTTGACATAAGTGCAAATCTCCCGACCGGAAATATTACGTCGGTTATGGAGCTTCTGTGAAGTGGCGGCAGGATAAAAAGGCGAATCCAGCACGGTTCAATGCACAAATAAAGGGGTTCGCCCATAGCAAATCCTGCTTGAAACCCGCCGGGTTTCAACTCCTGAGGAGTGTTTTTCAGTCATTAAACTGCGCTTGATGTGTTGTTCTGGACCCTGGAAAGACAGTTCCAACGGGCAGCCCGCTCTGGGTTAGGATGTGTCATGGAAATTCGAAAGCTTTGTATGGGCGCCTGCCGGGCGCTGATTCTATTCATCCCGATGGGCGCGCTCGCTGGCACCGTCTGCCTTAACGCCCAGGGAGCGCAAAACTCAGCCACGCAGAGTCCGGCAACACCGGGCACGCCGGCGCAGCCCGCCCAGACTGACCAGAAGCCCCCTCAGGCCAAGCCCAAGCCGCCCATTCGCCCGATCGATATGGCGCCGACGATTCCCACGCGGTTCGACTTTCTGCGCGGGGCATACGGGCCGTTTCGCGCCAACAACGATCTGCTCTACTACCATCTCGACATTCGCGTCGATCCGGGAAAGAAATTCATCGGCGGCAAGAATACGGTGCGGTTCCGCATGCTGAAAGACGGCACGCGCATCCAGCTCGACCTCAGCGAAAAACTCAACATCGACAAGATCCTGTTCAAAGGCGCGCCGCTCAAATACCAGCGCGACACCGGCGCGGTATTCATCGACTTTCCTCAGACGCTGCATGGCGGACAGGTGTACGAAATTGAGTTTTATTACTCGGGCAATCCGCCTGAGGAGGGCCGCTTCGGCTGCATCACCTTCAAGAAAGATACGTCGGGGCACGACTGGATCAACACCGCATGCGAAGGCGAAGGCGCCAGCATTTGGTGGCCGAATAAGGATCAGTGGCGCGACGAAGTTGAGAGCATGGACATCAGCGTTGCCGTGCCCAACGGGCTCACCGATGTATCGAATGGAAAGTTTGCCGGCAAGACCGATCTCGGCGACGGCTTTACGCGCTGGGACTGGCACGTGAGCTACCCAATCAATAACTACGATGTGGCGTTGAACATTGGCAACTACATCCACTGGGGCGAGAAGCTGGGCGACATTCCGCTCGATTACTACGTGCTGCCTGAAGATCTTGACAAAGCGAAGGTGCAGTTTGCGCAGGTGCCTGAAATGCTGACGGCCTACGGCCACTATTTCGGGCCGTATCCGTTCGCGCGCGACGGATACAAATTGATCGAGGTGCCGTACTCGGGCATGGAGCACCAGAGCGCCGTGGCCTACGGCAACTTATTCAAGAACGGCTACCTCGGACGCGACTGGGCCGGCGTTGGCATCAGCCTCAAATTCGACTTCATCATCATTCACGAGAGCGCGCATGAGTGGTTCGGCAACAGCATTACCGCCGACGATGAGTCCGACATGTGGATTCACGAGGGGTGGGCCACGTATCTCGAGGGCCTGTACGTGGAGTACCGCTGGAACAAGGCCGACGGCATCAAGTATCTGAATGGATTGAAGCCGAAGATTGTAAACATGCGGCCGATCATCGCCGAACATGAAGTGAACTCTGAGCCGACCGAGGACCAGTACTTTAAAGGCGCGCTGATGCTGAACACACTGCGCAGCGTGATTGACGACGATGCAAAGTGGTTCGCGCTGATTCGTGGTTTCTATCAGCGCTACAAGTATCAGAACATCATGACGCCCGAGGTAGTGAGCTACTTCAACCAGCATTCAGGCATGAATCTGACGCCGATCTTCGACCAGTACCTGCGCCACCCGCACATTCCGCGGCTTGAGTTGTTGTTTGGCGAAGCGCCCGGCCTGGTCGGCTACAAATGGATGGCCGACGAAGAGGACTTCAGCATGCCGGTGCGCGTAGGCACACCCGATCACTGGCAGATCATTCATCCCAAAACAACCGGATGGCAATGGATGAAGACACCGATCGCGAAGGATGATTTCCAGGTCGCGACAGATTTGTATTACGTGGACGTAGACAAGCAATAGTAGCGCCGGGCTCCAGCCCGGTTGTACCGCCGGTCTCCTGACCGGCTGAAGTGTGGGCGTCCTCGCCCGCACACGGCTTAATACTGGGCCAGCATTTTCATCGTCCGTAGGTGTCGCAACGCGAAACCACTCCACCGGCAGGTAGCCCCACTCACACTGGTATCGGGAGCTGTGGCAGGCTGCCCACTCACACTGGTATCGGGAGCTGTGCCCATTCATCGCGGCGTTATCGCGATGAGCGGGTCTTCGGCAAGGGAAACCCGGGGACGGACGGGATGTTCCCAGAATCATTGGCCAGCGCGAGATGTCGGCTTGCGTCTACCGATCCGTCTCCTCAACGGGCGGAACTAAGCGCACCGCACCCATTCTGTTAAGGTCCAAATCAAAGACAGCCCTTGCCGCCCAACCACTCCGCCCCTCACCCGCGCGCAAATTTCTCCACCGCCGTTTGCATGCAATTACGCGCTCCCGGCGCACAATGGAATTGCAATGGATCGAACTACGGCTCTACGGATCATGACGAACATCGCGGCACTGTCACAAGCCAAAGCTTCAAGGCGCGCCGCATCTGAACGCTCCTCAAAAACCACGCAGAAACTGTACAGCCATGGATCTCTTCCAACGGAATCAACAGCTTGGAGCATTAAAAGCCATACAGAAACTGTACAGATTCCGCACAGTTTCCATGCAGATTCACACAGTTTCTGTGCGGCTCTGGACGCTTTACACACTACTGCGGGTCGAGTTCGAAGGCGTGCGGCTTGGGCTGCGCTGATTTGCGCTGATCGGCAACCAGCAATGCGTCCTTCTCTTCAAGAGCCTTGTTCATCCCCGCTTCATCCGGCAACTGCGGTCCCTCCTGCACAATCACGAAGTGCGTCTCATCCAGCCACATGCGCTTCTGTTCGTCTCCGTCGATGTCGCGCGCCTGGTCTTCCATGGGCGTGGAATAGAGTGCGAGATTGACTCCATGCTCGAGCTGGCTGCGGTCGAAGTCGGCAACGTTTTTACCGTCGATCTTAAGCGTGTAACGCGCGGCAGTGAGATGATCGACGCGCAAAATTTCCTGATCCATACAGGCGAGGTCAGAGACGCTGGCGACGAAACGCACCAGGCCGTTTTCGAGATCGAGTGGCAAAGGCAGCGAGCCGTCGAGTTCGGTCCAGGTGAGCTTGCCGTCTTTGGTTGCGAGGTCTGAGATTTGTGCATTGTCAGCCGATGTCGCGGCCGGCTGCGTTGCGTCGAGATGCACATTGGCGACGATGGGCGAAAAGCCCCAAGTGCGTGCCAGGGTCGCGGCCATGATCCATTGCGCGGGCTCGCTGGGATGAATGCGATCGGGAATAAGCAGCTCGGCAAACGACGGATTCAACTCTGCGGCTTTCTCAGTGAGCCTGTTCATCGGAGTGTTGAAGTCGGCATAACCGTAATGCGACGACGCGGCCAGGTCGCGAACCCATGCGGTGTAGCGGGTCATGGTTTCGTTGTAGTGTGGGAACTCAGTGCCGTGCGTAGTTTCGTCGTAAGGCGTAGGCGAGATTACGGTGATGCGCACGCCGGGAAGGTTCGACTGAATGGAGTCGAGCAGCTTGTGATAACCGGTTGAGTAGATGTCGAGATACTTGGGCTCGAATGGCGAGTAGAAGCCGTCGTTCATGCCGAGCATAATGGTGACGACTGTTGGCTGATGCGGAAACAGATCGCGCTTGAGGCGGAGCTGCGCGTCGCCAGTGTAGCCGCCATTGACATTGTCGCCGGGAATTCCGGCATTGAAAAACGCGACTTGCATCTTCGGGTAACGGGTGAGAAGAAAGTCCTCGACATAGCGTGGGTAATAACGCTGCGCAGTGATGCTGTCGCCGTAGAAGGCCACGCGATCGCCGTCTTTGAGCTCCAGTTGCTGCGCGGGCAGGGCCAGCGTTGCGGTGAGAGCGAAGACGGAAATGAATAAGCATTGACTGAGCTTCATGCGATTCTTGACTCCGTAGTTTCCAGATCCCGGAAGCGGGGCTTTGTTGGCTGATCGTTCTCTGAATTGCTCAGGGCCCTAAAGAGTTCTCGTCGAGGCGGGGCTTTCTAAAGGCACCAAAGTGCGACAATACTTCTTGTACATTGGAACACGCTAGCTGGTTTCCAACCGGCACTAGACTCAAGCAAGACCTTGGCGGTGACAGTAAGTTATCCTATAAATGATTGATATATATTGAGATGTTGACAACAAGGGCCTGTAGCTCAACGGTTAGAGCAGGGGACTCATAATCCCTTGGTTGGGGGTTCGAATCCCTCCGGGCCCACCACTGCAATCAATAACTTGCGGACATTCCATTTTTCAGCTTTTTTGCGGTGTGACGTGAATGGTGACGCACCTGTACGGGGCCCAAGTTCGGGCTAGCTGGCAGGGGACGCGCGTTCACGACGTCGCGCACATCTTCCATGCCCGGATGATGGTGAATCCGAGCCCGGAGTTCAAGTCATTGAAGTGTTGATTGAGACTCTGCATAACAGTCCACAATCGCATTCATTTCGCAGGGGACGTGGATTTTATGTCGACTCCCGCCGGGGCTTTAGTTGGCGCGGCAAAAATCGTTGTGCTGCCTGCGAGGCGCGAATCGAAGAAGGGCATCTGAATATATTTTTGCCAGGCGGGATCTCCGGTCCGCGTGGCCCAGAGCACGGTCCATGACATCAGCGCGTTGCCCGGTTGCAGGTCGGGTTCGATCTTCTGCGCTTCAGGTGTGTATTTCCCGACGATGGAAGGGTCGGCAATTGCGCGGGAGAGAAAGTTGACTGCATCGCTGAGCCGGTGGCCGCGCTGCTCAAGCGGGTAAATGTTCAGCCCCTGGCGGTAAGCCAGCTCGGCGATCATCACCAGCGGCTCAATGGCAAATGCCTGGTAATGCATGGCGAGTTCGTGGCGTTCCATTTCATCGGGGAAGGCGCCCTGGCCGTCCATCTCCCCGATGGCGGTGGCGTAGGTGCGCACGCCCTTGGCGAAGAGTTCGTTGTCTCCGCTGATGACTCCGGCGGCGGTGGCAGCAAGGCCGCGCCAGAAGAAATGATTGTTGGTGCTGGTGGTGGAGTTGGGTCCGCGGCTTTCACTTACTGACTTGAGCGCAGCTCTGTGCAGCCAGGCGATTACGCGATCGCGATCGGCGATGTTGAGTTTGGGCTCGCTGCGAATGATCGAAACCGAGAGCGAAAGCGAGGCGACGGTCCAGGTGGATTGAAACCACACCACCTGGTCGTCTTTGGCGTTGTAGTCGAGCAGAGCCGCTTTGTCTTGAACCCAGGGAAGCAGCGCCTGAATGACGCAGTTGGCCTCGGCCGGGTCGCCGGTGGCGAGGTACTTATCCGCGCCCTGTGCCGCGATCTCCTGGATCTTGTAGTAGGGTTCCGAGAGCTGATGCTCGAGTGGATTAAGCTCGCCGTGACTGCCGCTCATGTAACGCGAAGGAATGTGCTCACCATGCGGTGGAGGCGCGGGAAAAGGTGCGCCGACACAACCCTTAAGGTTTGCGAGCACGTCACGGAGGAGTGGATTTTCAGCGTTCTGGAGAGCCAGGCGGCGGGCCGCCGCATCGAGAAACGAAGCGTTGGGGTCTTTAACCACGAGCGGAGTTTCAGCGGATGAGGCGCCTGATATGAGCCAAGGAGCCAGAAACGCTGCGAGCCCCGCGAGCGCAGTCAAGCGACTAAATCGCTTTCCTCGACGTGGTTTGATTCCGACCTTTATGGCAAACCTCCGTCGCCGGGGATTCGGCGCACTCTCGATTTTACGGCCGGGGTGACACGGGGGCGTCGGCAGGAAGGGCCGGAATTGGCGCCGACGGCACAAAAATTGCGCCGCAGCGGAGACGAAGGCACATTTATCAAGCTATACTGCTGCATCGGCCGGTACCAGGAATGGCGCCGGCCGATTGGTGTCTTTTGGTTTGGCTGGTCATCACATGAACCATGGGGCACTGCATGCGCGGCCCGGGGCCAGTGATTTTTTGCCATTGCGGCCGGGCAACGCAACCTTAATTTAGACCGTCAATTAACAAAACAGGAGGGTCCGATGAAGATTACCGACTCGATTGCAACAGTGCTGAAGCACAAGGGGCCATTCAAGCTTTTGGCAATCGCGCCAGAGCAATCGGTCTTCGAGGCCCTGGAACTGTTGGCCGTCTACGACGTCGGCGCCCTGCTGGTAGTCTCCAACGACAAGCTGGTCGGGATATTCTCGGAGCGCGATTATGCGCGCAAAGGCGTGCTCAAAGGCCTTCATTCCAGAGAGACGCTGGTGAGCGAAATCATGACCAGCCCGGTGGTGTCGGTTACCCCCCGGGAAACCGTTGACGATTGCATGAACATCATGACCGGCCACCACTTTCGCCATCTGCCGGTGCTCGAGGGCGACATGATTGTGGGCGTGATCTCGATTGGCGATATGGTGAAGTGGGTGATCTCGGGGCAGGATCACGCCATCCAGGCGCTCGAGGGCTACATTGCCGGAGCCTATCCGGGATGAGAACGGCGCAATCTGCGGAGCTGGTCTGTTTTGATAGCTGCAGCAGGTTCAAGGGCTGCGGGACGCGCGCCGCAGCGTGACATCGCACTCCCCTGGCAACTTATAATCGCGGCAGGACGGCTTGCGGCATTCGCGGCGTTTCCCAAGCCTTCTATTCTTCCCTACAAAGCGAGAGATCCCCTTGGCACGTGAGACTGTTACCGCGCGTCTTGAGCAAAAAATCTGCATATCTGAAGTCGCCCAGTGCTACCACTTCGACTTTGCGATCGACAGCATGGAGCACTTTCACTTTGCTCCGGGTCAGTTTGTTTCTGCTGTCGCAGCCGACCAGAACGGCAAGCAGCAGACCCGCGCCTACTCGATTGCCTCTGCGCCGCGCGCGAACCACTTCGACCTTTGCGTGAACCGGGTGGAGAATGGGTTCTTCAGCAATCACCTGGCCGACCTGACCGATCTGCCCCCGGGCGCAACAATTCAAATTCACGGGCCGCACGGACACTTTGTGCTTCATGAGCCAATCACTGATTCGATCCTCATTGCGACAGGAACGGGAGTTGCGCCCATGCGAGGCTATGCGCAATGGCTCTTCCCCGAGGGCGGTCCCGACCGCAGCCAGGGCAAGGATATCTGGCTGGTCTACGGCACCCGCCATGAAACCGATATTTACTACCACGAAGAGTTCGAGGCGCTCGACGCGAAGCATCCCAACTTCCACTACCTACCCACGTTGAGCCGTTCGCTGGATAGCTGGACGGGGCTGCGCGGCTACGTGCAGGACCACGTTTCGCGCATAATCCAGGAACGCGCCGCGAAGCTCGGACGAAAACTGCCGGAAGCGCCCGTCGATCCCTCGATTCCACCAAACGAGTTGAACTTCGACATCTACGCGTACATATGCGGGTTGAATTTCATGGTGTCAAGCGTGCGCGAGACGCTGACAAACTTCGGCTGGCACCGCAAGCAGATTGTGTTTGAGCGGTACGACTGAAGTGCGGCTCGTGCGTCATGATTCGTGACACGTAATGCGGAGGGCGAGATACTGCCGCTGACGAATCCAAGCCCGGATTCAGAAAAGCGCCGCAACGCTACGCGACTGCTTTTTGTCATCTTCGCCGCTTACGCCTGCGCGCGTATCCTCGAGGTCTTCTCCGGATCGATTCCGCATCTGTGGATTGTGGCGCTCGATGTTGTGTCGGCTGCGGCGTTTGCGGCTGTTGACGGCTCGCGCCATTACCGCTGGCGCACCATGCTTGTGTTCGCGGTCATCTGCATGACTGTAGGCAACATTGTTGAGAACCTGGGCGTCGCCACCGGGTTCCCTTTCGGGCGATATCGCTTTCTTGAGCTGATGGGGCCCAAGATCTTTCATGTTCCCGTGTTGCTGGGGCTGGCGTATATCGGCATGGCTTACGTGTCGTGGATGCTCGCGTGCCTCATCCTCAAGACTCCTCTATCACCCGCCACGACGCGCTCCATCATCGCAATACCATTGCTGGCCAGCCTCATCATGACCACATGGGACCTGGCGCAGGACCCGGTATGGTCCACCATCCTGCACGGGTGGATCTGGTACGACGGCGGCGCCTGGTTTGGAGTGCCGATCTCGAACTACCTGGGGTGGTACGCAAACGTGTTCGTCATCTACCTGCTGTTTGCGCTTTATCTGCGGCGGCGGGGAGCGGCCGCAACTGTATCCGGCGCATCAGCTTCGTGGCCCGCGCCCGCTTTCTACGCGCTGTGCGCAGCGGGTAATGTGTTGCAGCTTGCATCGCGCTCCCCTGCGGCACTGGTCGCGGACCCGTCGGGCAGATTGTGGTCCGCTTCGCAAATTGTCGAGGCGTCCGCGCTGGTCTCGGCTACCTGCATGGGAACGTACGTTTATCTCGCCTGTCGCACGATGGGGTTGCGAACTCAAGAGCCGATAACGGCCGCGCGCACTGATCCGGCGGCAGGTTGATGCTGCTGTTTTGAAAGGGCACGGATTCATCCGTGCCGCAAACCGCGACGATTTTTCCGCGGCATCTGAAAACCGTTGCCGGGTTGTGGAAAGCCACTCAACGCGCGAACAAGCTCAACGGCACGGCCTGGCCCATTGCCTTGTATCCGGCGGGCGAAGGATGCAGACGATCGCCGCAATCGAACGCCGGCAGAAGTTGGTCGGGGTGCTGAGGATCGCGCACTACCGCATCGAAATCGACGACGCCGTCATAGTGTCCTGCAGCGCGGATCCATGTATTGATGGCCTGGCGGTCAGCCTCGTTCGATGGCAAGGGATGGTAGTAGCCCGACCCACCATAAGGCGTGATAGTTGCGCCAAAGATACGAATACCGTGAGCATGTGCGCGCATGATCATTTGGGCGTAAGCGGCTTCGATGTTTGCCACCATTGCCGCGTGGGCTTCAGCGGGCGCGTCGCCCCTGATGCTCAGCCCGCCCAGGTCGTTGACGCCTTCAAAGACAATCGCCCATTTGACGCCGGCCGGTGCCAGCACATCGCGGTCAAATCGCGCCAGCGCATTAGGACCGAGGCCATCAATGAGCAGATGGTTGCCGCCCGTGCCGCGGTTGGACACGGCGATGTCGCGTGTTGCTGGTGAGCTTTGTAGATTGGCCGCGAAAGCATCGGTCCAGCGATCGTTGCCGTTAGTTGTAGCGGCGTGGCCGTCGGTAATGGAGTCGCCGAGAGCAACCACGGTTCCGGCGCCGGCAGCGTTATCGATGACATCGATTCCCGTCACCTGGTACCAGTGTTCGATGTGTTTGGCATCGGGCAAATCGGCCGCTGAAACCTGGTCGCCGTGAACGTAGTATGTGGTTGCGCGCGAGCCGGGATGGCTGGTTTCACGCGAAGGCGGATCGTCGAGGTGATAGCTGACCGTAATGCTTGATAGGGCGTCGACGGGGAATTGGATCGGGTCCGAAACCATTTCAGCCCCGGGCGGTACAGTCACATCCTTCTCCCCTGAAAAAGTGAGCGCCTTGTCGGTGGCAACGTCGATGGCCGCGGATGACAGCGAGACCGGTCTGGCAATGTGGACTGAAGTAAAATGCAGCGCCTGAAATCCGAAAGCATTGGTGAGATGCACGCGTAGCGAAGTGCCGCCGACCGAGAGATGAAATATCTGGCGCACCGTGGCGTCACGCAGATCGTCGACGGGCAGTGCGTTCTGCGGTTCGGGAATCTGCTGGGAGGCGCCCCAGGTTTCGATCCAGGCTTCCGCGGAAGTTTCCGCCGCCTTGGGTGATTTCGTTTTGTTCTTCGCCCCGGCGTGCGCAACCGCAGCGAGCAACATCGCACCGCATACTGAAACCGCTACAAATTCACGTGCACGCATCATGTTTCACCGTTTAAGATCGAATGCCGAAGTAAATCGCTTTCACAAAATCGCACCAAGAATACCATTTGCGAGGTAATATGCGCGCCATTTGCACTTCGTGCTTCATCCTGCTTGTCTCACTATCTGCCGCGCTGGCAGCACAGACCCCTTCGCAACCCGCGCCGGTTAATTTCACCGCGGATCAGGATCACCAGAACATGTTGGACCAGCTTGGAATCAAGGCTTTGCGGCCGGGACCGAGCGGCAACGAGAATGCTCCGAATCATGCCAACAAGGACGAGTCGAAGGCGAACCCTTATCCCAACGTTCCCGATCCGCTCACCATGAATGACGGACGCAAAGTAACCACGGCGAAGATGTGGATAGACGAGCGGCGCCCTGAGATCGTGGACATGTACGAAAAATACGTTTATGGCCGGATCCCGAACAATCTCCCCACTGTTAAGTGGACAGTGACCGCGGTGGACCACGAGTTTCTGGGGTTCAGCCCGGTGACGGCGAAGGACATTGTAGGAGAAGTCGATAACTCCTCGTACCCGGCGATCAGCGTAAAGATTCACATGACCTTGGTGACGCCTGCCATGGCCCGCGGCCCGGTGCCGGTGCTGATCATGTTCGGGCCGACGGGATTTCCGAATCCCAACGAGCCGCGCGGCGCAGACATGGACAAGCTGAACGCCGCAATGAAGGCGTTGCTGCTGCAGCAGGACCCATCGCTCAAACAGTTATTCGATTCCCATCCTGCGTGGGAGCCGATCAAAAACTCGCCGTTCTTCCAGCCTCCGCAACTGAATGCGGATGGAGACCCGCCGAACACGTGGCAGTTGATTGCAGCGGGTTGGGGATTTGCGCTGCTCGATCCGGCCAGCATCCAGGCCGACAACGGCCAGGGCCTCACCAGAGGCATTATCGGACTGGTAAACAAGGGCCAGCCGCGCACCCCTGAACAATGGGGTTCATTGCGGGCGTGGGGCTGGGGCGCGGGCCGGGCGCTCGATTATCTTGAGACCGATGCTTCGATTGACTCCAAGCATGTAGGCATTGAAGGCGTTTCGCGTTACGGCAAAGCTGCGCTGGTCACCATGGCCTTCGATCAGCGTTTTGCCATGGTGCTGGTTGGCTCGTCGGGCAAGGGCGGAGCCACACTATTGCGTCGTAACTACGGTGAGGCGGTGGAGAGTCTGACAGGCACCGGCGAGTATCACTGGATGGCCGGAAACTTTCTGAAGTACGGCGCATCTGAGGCAACGTTCGGCAGCGGGAATCCTGGGCAGCTTCCGGTGGACTCGAACGAACTGATCGCGCTGTGCGCGCCGCGATTGACGTTCATCAGTTATGGAGTGCCTGAGAAGGGCGATGCGCACTGGCTCGACCACCAGGGCAGCTTTATGGCCACCGTGGATGCGAGCCGCGTGTTTGCGTTGCTGGGCGCCAAGGGCCTTGAAAGTTTTGGCGATTACCGCACGGCACAAATGCCGCCCATGAACCAGGGCGTGCTTGACGGCCAGCTTGCGTGGCGGCAGCACGACGGCGGCCACACCGACGCACCCAACATGAAGTACTTTATCCAGTGGGCCGACAAGTTTATTGGCCACACGCCGCCGCAGTAGGAGCGACGGTGAACGGTGGTCAGTAACGTGGCAGCCAGTCAGAGTTTTGTGCTTTCCCAATCTAGACGCGAAAGAGCGCTGAGGATTCGGGCAACTGGTTCCGTGCACCGTCCACCGCTCACCGTCCACCGCATTTCACAGCTTAAACAGTTCGCGCAGGCGCTTGGTCTGCGCGCGGCTTACCGGAATCTCGGTCTGCTGCTTGTCGTTCATGCGCAGTTGGTAGCTGGACTTGAACCACGGCACCACTTCGCGAATGTGGTTGATGTTGACCACAAATCCGCGGTGGGCGCGCCAGAAGGTTGCCGAATCGAGAAGTTCCTGCAGTTCTTCGAGGGTGCGGCACTTCGACTGCCCCTCGAATGTGCGAGTGACGATGCGGATGACGCCTTCGTCGATGGCGGCGAAGCAGATCTCGGCCTGATCCACAAGCAACAGCCGGCTCTGCAATTGCACAATGAGCTTGGCCGGCTGCGACGCTGCGCGTTCCGCGCCCTGGGTGCGATTGAGCAGCTTGAGGAGCTCGTCTATTTGAGAGCTGGTGGGCTGCGTGCCGGCAGCGGTATCGGCGCCGCCTGAAGCGATGCGGGTCCGCGCGCGCTCAACAGCCTCTGAGACGCGGCCGCGATCGAACGGCTTCAGCAGGTAATCTACCGCATTCACAGCGAAGGCGCGGACAGCGTATTGATCGTATGCGGTAGCGAAGACAATCTGCGGCAGAGGCTCGCCGGTGCCGTTGGGACGCTTTTCAGCCAGCTTCTGGATTACCTGAAAGCCATCGAGCCCGGGCATCTGCACATCGAGAAAGACCAGGTCGGGGTGGTACTCCTCGATCAGCTCAACGGCTTCGATGCCGTTGGCGCCCTGCGCCACCACGTCAACGCCGCCCACCTCATCGAGCAGATACTTGAGCTCTTCGCGGGCCAGTTGTTCGTCGTCGATGATGAGGGCGGAGATGGACATTGGACTGGAAGATTGATTGTAGGGATGCTGGCTTGGCAGGGTCAACGCGATGGGCCGATGCACCTAGAGCATAATGGCGTTCAGGGAGCGGAATTGACTGTTTCAACCAAACTCGGCATAGCTAGCCTATTGCTGCTGGCAAGCATCGCGATTCCGCCTTATGCGGACTGGCGTGGGCCAATCGATTTGGCCTGTGCTGTCATTCCATTTGTTCTGGCGTTGCTGGCTGCACATCGCGGAAGCCGGCTTTGGCTCGCAGTACCAAGCGTAATCGTTGTTCTGTTTGCGGTCGTGATTTATGTCGGGATCCAAGCCACATGACCTGCCAGAAGAACCGTGATCAAGTTGCACGCTTCGCAAGAAACCCGTCCCTCAGGGCCTAAAGGCCGCTGGATTATCGGGCTATGTGTGGCACGGCTAAAGCCGTGCCCTTTCAAAACCCCGACTTATTCGGAGATTCAGTAGAGTGAGAGCACTCGCCGCTGACTTGCCGACTCGCTGCCCAACTGACCCGCCGCCCTACTCGCCACCCATCCCCATCACGTGGAGGCGCGCCGGCAAATTGTCCTTGTCCAGTTCGTGGCCGCAGCGGGTGCAGTACTGATCGCTGGTCCGTACTGTGCGGAAGCAGTTGCCGCAACTGGCTGAGAGCTGGTAGTTGCACTGCGGGCAGAAGTGGAAGTCATTCTGCACATGCGTTCCGCAGGCCGGGCACTCTGAAACCTGGGGCTGGCGCAGCAGGAAGTAAATGACTGCACCAATGCCGCCCGGCATGACGCAGCAAATAATGATCCAGAAGCGCATGCTCATGCCGCGCCGCGGAGCATCTTTGCTGATGTACCCAACCATGAGGAAGTAGAGCGCGGCCAGGATTCCCCAGGAAAGATTGAAGTAGATGCGGAGGCCGAGCGGGGGCGCGGGATGATGCCGCTGCCCCGGCGCCACAATCCACCAGTAGTACTCCACCAGCAGGAACGACACCGTGGCCGCAATGATCGACCACAGGGGTATCATCCTCTCGTCTTCGTTCACGCTGATTGAAGGTGGTTTGGGCATGGCGTTCACTCTTGCTTTCCTGAAGATTCCAATTGGGTACAAAACAGCTTATCCCCATTTCAATTGACGGAACAGGAAAATTGGAAGTTGAAACAAAAACGTGCTGAATCGAAGAAACCGTGTCTGGACCGAAAAAATTGGGGGGAGGGAGCTGTTACTGCTCGCGGCGGAGCCATCCGGCGACCAGCGCGGCGGCCAGAACGGCGGGTAGAAGGATGCAGACCCAGAGACTGGTCTGGGTAGCCATGTCGCTCCAATGCTCGCCGCCGATCACATCGTCGGTGACGCGCCAAACAAAGGGGCCCATGGCCAGAATCACCAGCAGGATAGATACAAGCGCCAGGGAACGGCTGCGCCGCAAGCCTTGCTTCTGATCCTGCATTACGCCCAGCGATGCGGCAACTACGCGGCGGGTACGGTAGGCAACGGCTCGTTCCTGTGAGGCCTGGGTACCGGTCAGAGCGCCGAGTAGTTCGCGGTCGCGTTCAGGCCCCGAACCGGCACTCCCTGGCATCCCGACAGACTTCACACGGCCTCCCGCAGCCGCAACCCGGCTCGTTCCAGCTTGGGCCGGATCATCGCCATGCCGCGATACAGCCTCGATTTTACTGTAGATAAATGAGATTTGGTTACCTTGGCGATCTCTTCGAGTGAGAGCTCTTCATAAAACCTGAGCACCAGCACTTCGCGGTGGAGCGTGTCGAGATCGAGCAGCGCCGCCGCAATACGCTCGCGGTCTTCGAAGTTTGAAACGCGGGCAAACGGGGTGGGGTCGCCGTCGGCAACTTCAAAACTCATGGGACGGTCGTCCTCGCCACCTACCTCGAAAAGCTCGTCGAGGCTTATGGCAGTCCGCTTGCGGCGTTGGTCGATCACCATGTTACGAGCAATGGTGAAGAGCCACGTCTCAAACCTCGCCTGGCCGTTGAACTGCCCGCCCCGCACCATGACGCGCATCCAAACATCCTGGAAGAGGTCTTCGGCCTGCTCGCGATTGCTGGTGAGATAGAGCAGATAGCGCATCAGGCGGTGCTGATACTTCACAATCAGTTCGTCGAGCAGCCCGGCATCCTGCCGTTTCAGACCCTGCGCAACGGCAAGGTTCTGCTGCCTCGCGTCCTCGTCGACAGCCGCCGCCATGGTACCGGCGCCACCAGAAGTGAGAAATGACTTTGCCGCTGCGAAGCTCATCGTAATCAATTAGACGACAAGAGTAGCTTCAAAGACGTAAGAAAAATCGATTAAGTAGAAAAATGCACCTATTTTGGTGCTGAAAGCTTGCGGCGAGCCACCTTGAGGGCTTCCTCGATCGCTTTCGCCGCCCTCCGCTCCCGGGCATCGGCCGTTTCGTAGTAGAAAATGCCCATCAGATGGCCGCGCCGCTGGGCCTGGGTCATGGCCTTCCAACCGGCTTCGGCCAGTGGCTGACGAACAAAGACGGCCTTCAGAATCGGGGGCGGGTCGCTTTCGCCTTCTATGGCATGCATCATCCGTTCGGCAATTCTTTCGGCTCGCTTCAGGCGAGTCTCTGCGCCCGTTGGCTCGCCGACCCATTTGCCGATCTCGCGCCTCATCGAGTCGCTCATGGCCTCGAAGAACTTCTTGAGCTGCCGATCGCTCTTGAGAATCTTGTCTAATTCGTTTGGAATCAGCACTTCGCGCTCAACAAGATCCGGCTCAAGCGTGATCCGCACCTTCTCGCCTACGCGGGCATGCGCACCCTTTTGCATCTTCTTGTTAACCAGCAGGATCTGCCCCCGCCCGCTTGGAACGGGGAACAGCGAAGTGCGGAAGGCGAAGCCCTCAATGTCGCCTTTCACCCTGCGGCCGCGCCGCTCCGGCCACACCTTGGCTATGTCGAAGGGCACACGCGCGATCGTCCAATTGAGCGCGGTGCCGTCGGGCTCGAGAAGGGCGGTAAAGGTCTTTTTCAGGGTCTTGGGCATAGGAAACGGGTCGGATACAGTATGCCGCAGTATGCGAAGCGAGCGGCAGTGGTATTGTTTCTGCATGCCGGACGGGGACTTCCACTATCGAGTTATTTGGTCAGACGAAGACCGCGAGCATATTGGTGTGTGATCAGTTTCCATCGCAGTCGTGGCTTGCACCAACTTCTGAGGCCGCTTTGGCGGGTATTCGTCAGCTCGTGGATCAAATCGCCGAGGAGAAATACGAAGGAAGATGAGAAAGCAGCGGTGGCTCTCAATCCTGATTCTATGCTCGGCCTCAGCAAGTTTTGCGCAGCACGGATGGACTGTGCCGAATTTGAAGGAGCTCAGCGAAAAAGATGCGATTGGACGCGGGGCCGCTCAGCTTTCGCCTGAGGAGTTGGGGCCGATTAAAGAGGTGACCCAAGGCGCGATTGCAGATTGCGTCAAGGACCCCGGTCCCTGGGTACCGAAAACGGCTGGAGGAATCTTTAAGGCCTTGAGAGTGAAACGAGTTGTTCTTACCGCCGACGGAGTGAAGGGGCTGGTGGTGCAGGGCTATTCGTCGTGCATGTGCGGAGCTACGGGAAACTGCCCGATCTGGATCATCGGTGAAGGTTCTGCGCCGCAACTTTTGCTGCATCGTGACGGCGTTCAGAACTTTGCGGTTGAAGAAACCCATAGCTCAGATCTTTTCGATCTGGTGTTTGGATCACACTACTCGGCGATGGAATCGTACCTACAAAGGTTTCAGTTTGACGGATCGAAATATCGCCGAACGGGCTGCGCAACTCTCGAATGGAGCGATCCTGTTGGAAACAGATTTGATCCTCCCCGAATCAAAGTTATGCGTTGCGATTGAGCGAAAGAGTTGGCCCCTTCGGGGCGCAGGGCGACGCCTCCGTCCCCCCGCCCACTAAAATCTATCCATGGACTTTCTCTACGGCCTGCACCCGGTGGAAGAGGCATTGCGCGCCGGCAAGCGCCGTTTCGATCACGTTTTGGTGGCTCGCGAGCGCCACGACGACCGGCTCGAGAAGCTCATCGCCCAGTGCCGGGAGATGGGGGTGCGCGTCAAATCGGAGTCGCGCGAACAGTTGACGCAGATGGCGCAGACCGCGGCGCACCAGGGTGTGGTGGCAATTGTGCGGCCGCAGGATTTCCTGGCCATTGAAGATTTATTCGCGCCCGACCCGTCCAAATCGAATGCGGCGCGGCTCATGCTGGCGCTCGATGGGGTTGAGGATCCGCAGAATCTGGGCGCTTTGCTGCGCGTGGCCGATGGCGCAGGCGTTGACGGAGTGGTGATTACCGAACGCCGCTCGGCTCCGTTGAGCCCCGCCGCGGTAAAGGCCAGCGCGGGCGCGACCGAGCATCTGCGCATTGCGCGCGTGGTAAACCTGGTGCGCGCGCTTGAAGGACTGAAGCAGCAAAACCTGTGGGTGATTGGCCTCGACGAGCGAGGCTCGACTGACTACGACCGCTTCGACCTGACCGGCGACATTGTTCTTGTGCTGGGGCGCGAGGGAGCCGGACTGCACGACCTGGTGAAGCGCACCTGCGACCACCTGCTGCGCATTCCCATGGCCGGCGGTGTGAGCTCGCTGAATGTTTCGGCCGCCGGAGCAGTGGTTCTGTACGAGGCCGCGCGGCAACGGCGCATGCGTTCCGCCTCGAATCCCGTCAAAGAAGCTGCCCCACCCAGCGGAGCAGCACTCAGGAAACAGAAAGGCCTCGGTTCATGAAGTTTGTTTTTGCGCCCATCGCGGCGCTAGGCGTGATTGCGGGCTTACTGGCCGCACAAACCCCGGCAACGCAAACCGCGCCGGAGACACCACCTTCGCAGCCAGCGAGTCAGCCGCCTGCAACTCAGCCGCCGGAAACCCAGCCTGCGAGCGGCAAGGTAATCTTTTCGCGTTCGACGGATGAGAACGGCGCGACGACCACCACCATCGGCCCGGCTGCGTCGCTGGGTACCGCGGTGACCGCACCTATCGCCAGCGACGACGAGCGCAACGCCGTAACGTTCGCCGCCTACGATCTCGACGTGCATCTCGATCCGGCGAAGAACAGCATTGCCGTGCTCGCTCTGTTGAAGATACGCAACGATGGCAAAGCTCCGCTCGCGCATATTCCTCTCGAGATCTCTTCCACGCTCAAGTGGGAACACATTCACATCGGCGGCAAAGATACGCCATTCACGGTGGCCACGCTCAACTCCGACACTGACCACACCGGCCAATTGCACGAGGCGGCGATTACGCTCGGCGCACCGCTGGCCGCCGGAGCCACGATGGAAGTGAATGCGAGCTACTCCGGCACAGTCACGCCAAATGCACAGAGGCTTACCACGCTCGGCACGCCCGACGATCTTGCGCTTCATTCCGACTGGGACGAGATTGGCCTCGACTTTAGCGGGCTGCGCGGATTTGGAAATGTGGTGTGGTATCCGGTGGCGGCCGAGCCCGTGATATTGGGCGACGGCGCGCGGCTCTTCGACGAGGTGGGCCAGTTGAAGCTGCGCACTGCGAGCGCGCGATTCAGGCTGCGGCTCACCGATGAATTCCCACATGGCCAGGCTCCGGCGATCGCGCTTGTAAATGGCCATGCAGTTGCACTTGACATAGTTGATCCGCCGAATCCGGTTGAGGGAATGCCGGGCGTTGCGACCGCGGACACAGGTGACACTACGCTTGGATTTACTGCGCCGAGCATTTTTGTAGCCGTGCGCGCGCCTCATCCGATGACCGATGCCTCGGTTTGGACGACGGCTGCTGACGAGAACAACATTGAGAACTGGACCACGGCAGCGGCGGCGGTTTCACCATTCGTGGCAGGATGGCTCGGTGCAAAGCCTGGCTCGGAGCTCACCATTCTCGACCTTCCCGACCCCGGTGACGCGCCCTTTGAATCAGGCGAGCTGCTGGCAACACCTGTCCGGCAACAAGACGAAGGCCAGCTCGAGGGAGTGCTTGCGCACGCATTGACGCAGGCATGGATTTCCGGCGGAAAGTCGGCTGCGGCAGCGGGGCCAAAACCAGCGTGGCTTGACGAGGGCGCGGCCTATTTCATGGGCACGTTGTGGATTGAAAAGCACGACGGCCGCAATCGCGCAATGGAGTCGCTCGAGTCAGGGCGTTCGGCGCTGGCTCTTGCAGAGCCTTCGAGCCCCGGTGAAAACCCTGGCCAGCCCTTGGCACAAGCCTGGTCGCCGGCCCACTACCGCACCAAGGCAGCCTACGTGCTGTGGATGCTGCGCGACATGGTTGGAGACAGCGCGCTCTCGTCCGCGCTGCGTGGATACTATGCGGCGCTCGATGGGCCGGCGACGAGCGGCAATTCCATTTCGCCGGACTCCACTTTTGAAAAGCTGCTTGAAACGGGCTCCAATCGCGATCTCTCCTGGTTTTTTCAGGACTGGGTGAATGCCGACAAAGGATTGCCCGAACTGGCCATCGACGGCGTATTTCCTGAAGCTGCCGCGGCCGGAAACACGCTTGTCGCGGTCGACGTTACAAACGCCGGATACGCTTCGGCTGAAGTGCCGGTCACGGTCAGCTCTGCAGGGCCGCCGGTTACGCATCGCGTGATCGTTCCCGGACGCAGCAAAGCCACGGTCCGCATTCTTGTGCAGGGCAAGCCGACCCAGGTGCAGGTAAACGACGGCTCGGTTCCTGAAACCGGCGCGACCGTGCACATTCGCGATCTTGTCGCGGCAGACAGCTCCTCATCGACACAATCGAATCCGCCGCAGCAATAAGTGCGGTCAGGGCGAATCATTTCACGGTGGCCTCAGCCGGCCGCTGCGCCGGCTTCAATCCGCTCCATCTCTTTCAAGGGATCGGGCCACGGTACTCTCACTCCCATGGTCCGCGCATAGGCGATCGCCTGTCCCATGTGTTCGTGACTGTGCGCCAGCATGCGCATATAAACCCTGCGCACCGTTGACGGTGGTCCGAAGAAGTTTTGCTTCTCTTCCAGTTGCTCGCGGGTGGCTGCTGCGAACGAGTGCCGCACGGCCTCGAATGAACCCCGGAGGAGATCAAGAACCTCAGTCTTCTCGGTAATGCTGGATTCAAGAGAAAGGTTCTTGCGCACAACCGCAACCAGCCGCGCAATTCCCTCGCCTTCGATTGCGCCGTAGAGCCGCATGACCTCGGGTTCGCACACTCCAACCCGGTCGAGCAACCCCAGGTTTCCAACGGCAATGTGGACCAATACAGCCGAGAAGCAGCGCGTTTTTTCGGCAGGCCCCCAGTCGTAATTCTCAGCCGGAACGGCTTCACCCAACGCCAGAAGCTGGGCTTCGGCAATGTGCAACTCATCGAGAAACTCGCGGCGGAACTCGCCGGCGCATGCGTCCGTTGTTTGCATGGGTGCTCCTTTCGCCCACCTGCCAGGGAGCGGCATGGTCAGCCAGCGAATGTATTCCTACGCCGCCTTCATCTTGAAACCATCAGGATCTTTTCCGCGGATGCGGCGCCACCAGACCTGGAAGCTGGGCACGTTGATGGTGATGAGAAAGAGCCGGCGGAGTTTGCCGGGCGGGCAGCCGAGCGGCCTCACTCCGTGCCAGGAATGCGGCGTGCGCTCAAACAGCAGGCTGCCGTTGCCGCGCGGTTCAATTGCCGCGGCCACCTTGAGCTGGTCGAAGCGTGGCCCTGAATGAGTGGGGAACTTGTGCTCGCTGTCGAGAATCAGTATCTCGCCGCCCCATTTGGAGTCCCAGTCGTCGTTTGTATTGAAGTAGAAGATATGCGTGGCCAGCTTGCGGGCCGCATCGCAGTGCGGAGAAACGGCGCAACCCTCCCACGCGTAATACCACTCAAAGGTGGGGATGAAGTTATGCGGCCCCAGCACGCGGCGCAGAAAATCCCCATAGACCGGCCCTTTCAGTTCGGCCAGGAACTCTTTCCACGGCTCGGCGATTTCGAGGCCGGGATAGTAGTGGAGCAGATAGCGATCGTGCGGCCCCTGGCCGTAGGCCCGTTTCACGCCAACCATTTTGTTGAAGCCGTCCACGGCAGGCAGCGTTTCGCGCAGGCGCTCGTAGCCTTCCGGGGTCAGGGTCTGCTCAAGCCCCGCCCACGGATACGGCTCGCGCTTCTGAAAGTCCTCGGCAGAAAGCTTTTCGAGGCACTCGCGATTCAGGTAGTTCATGCGTGACTCGCTTTCTCCGGCCTTGAGCCGGGCGGTCTCTTTTCGGAATAGGGGCACATTTCCACGCGCCCTCGCCGGAGGGAATGATAGTGAGTTATTCCTTAAGAACGACCGGAGTCTGTGACCGCTGGCACGGCGGGAGGTTTGGCGCCGCGGCCGTAACCGCGCTTTCACAAAGACGCCGTCGGCCAGAGCGAAAATGCCCAGGCCGATAGCTCTTTTCTAGAACTGGTTGCATAAACCCGGCTTTGAAAGGGCACGGCTTAAGCCGTGCCGCAAAAGCCGCAAAAACTCTGGGCTTTAGCCCCTGAGGGATGGTTCAGGGTTCCATCAGGCATATTTATGCAACCAGCTCTAATCTCTAGTCCCTGTCTCTAAGTTTTCCCTATTCCCTCTTGGCTATTCCCTATTCCCTGTCTCTAAGCCGCCCTCAGCCTGTAGCCGTCGGGGTCTTTGCCGCGGATGCGGCGCCACAGCACCTGGGTGGTGACGATGTTGAGCGTTACCGAAAAGATTTTGCGGAGCTTGCCTGGCGGGCAGGTAAGCGGCTTCATGCCATGCCAGGAGTGCGGAGTGCGCTGGAAGAGCAGGCTGCCGTTGCCAATGGGACCATGCGCGCCGGCCACCGTGAGCTCATCGAAGCTCGGTGCGGAATGAGTTGGGAGCGGCTTGTCGCTGCCCAGAATCAACGTCTGACCGCCCCAGACCTGGTCCCACTCCTCGGGGCTGTTGAAGTGGAAGATGTGCGTGGCCCGTTTGCGTGCCGCGTCGCAGTGCGGCGAGACCGAGCAGCCTTCCCACGCGTAATGCCAACTGAAAGTGGGAATATAGCGGCGATTGCCCAGCATGCGGCGCAGAAATGCCTGGTACTGGGGACCGTTCAGTTCGGCAATGAACTCCCGCCAAGGCTGGGACAGTTGGAGGCCGGCGCGATAGTGCAGCATATAGCGGTCGTGCGACATCTGGCCGTAAGCCCGCTTTGCGCCAATGTGCTTGTCGCACATTTCGGTCGATGGCAGCGTCTCGCGCAACCGGGCAAAGCCCTCGTCAGTGAGGGAATCGTCAATGTGCGCCCAGGGGTAGGGTGGACGCTTTTGAAAGTCTTCGGCTGAGACGGCGTCGAGGACGGCGTCGTTCAGGTATTTCATGGTTCGGCTCCACTGGCTGCTGCTTCTGAGGAGCATCTCAGTAAGGCATCAATATGCGCCGCGGCCAGATTCGAGTTCAAGATGGGTGGGCAGCAATCAGGGGAATAGCTGCCCGGGATATGGGTATTTTAACGCGCCGGCGCCTACGGTTCGAGCGTCCTACTGGTGAAGATCGGTCTTCGACAACATCTCAAGAAACTGTCGCCGGGTTCGCTCGTAAATGGCCACTGCAAGCAGTTTGCCGTCACGCCCGAATAGGAATGTATTCGGGATCCCCGTGACGTGGAACTGTTGGTGCACCTTGCCATCCCCGTCCAAAAGCACGGTCGGGAAGTATTTGGCGCCACCCAGGAATGATCCTACTTTGAACATATCCTCGTCGGTAATGGAGAGCACCACCAGCCCCTGCGGCGCGAAGTACCGGCTCAGCGAATCCAGATCCGCCATCTCGACCCGGCACGGAGCGCACCAGGTAGCCCAGAAGTTCACCATCACAATTTTGCCGCGCAGCTCAGAGAGCGTGACCTTTTTCCCTTTCAGGTCCTTCAGCGTGAAATCTGCCTTATCCAATGCGGCATCGTTGTCCACCAGCATCTGCGCAGCTTTCACATACAGCGGATCGGTCATCGTGGTGGTCACCTGCTCATAGTGCACCAGTTTGGCCAGATCTTAATATGGCATCGGCACTTTGTCGCCTTTGGCTGCGACCGGAGTCCCTATGAGGGCCGCAGTCAGAGTGTCGGCCACCGCCTGCAGCGCCTGTTTCCCCATGTCTCCTTCTGTGGAGAGGTGCTCAAGCGCATCGGCGTAGCTCACCTTCTGCGAATTCGCGGGCAACGAACTGATATCGGCGGCAAGCTTGATGATGGTAGCCGGCTTCTGGTCCTCTGGAACCGACCTCAAATTGCGAAGCTGATTTTCAACCTGAGACGCTTTCACTTCGGCGTGAAGCAGAGGCGCAGCAATCGCGATGGCAACCAACAAAATAAAATGGCGCAAGTTCATACCCTTCCTGCTTTCCGGGCCGGCCCCCGATTTGAATTGTGAGAATCCGTGGCGAGATTATAGCCCCGCAGAACTGAACTCTGCGACCTTTACGGCCGTGGCATCAACCGCACTAATACGCCGCCATGGAGTCGAACGAACACCCGATCTACGAAATGCTGAGCTGGTTCGATGTGAATGCGAAGAATGCGCCGCCGCGGACACCGGCATCGGGACAGGTGGTCAAGTGGTTGCCTAGCCTAAGTACGGATGGTGCCGAGTCTTGACGCTTGCGGTATGATTCCTCCGAACGAATATGGAGATTTGGACGTGGCTCAGGTGATGGATCACCATTTGATTGTGACTGGCATGGCCTGCCTCGTTCTCGCCGGGTTGGTCGTTCTGCTTCCTGAGCGAACGATTCCGTGGCCTCGAGTCAAATACTTTCTCAGACGATTCAGGGTCGATATCATAACGTGTATCGTCGCGGTCATTTGTTACGCGGTTGCGTATCTGTTGCAGGATAGCCCGGCGTTGGCATTCACCCTTAGCACCGGCATCACTTTTGCTGCGACATTAGTGATCATCTACTCAAGGCTCAGCGAGCGGGACTTCTATTTTGAAGCGCTTCAGGCACCCTCCGACAAGGACAATTGGATCGGCGAAGGCACGTTTCAGTACGAACGAGTCCAAGGAGCATTTGAGATTACGCGCTCGTACTCGGGCTTCTTGTTCTCGAAAGCTCTGAACTGGAGCGACTACAGATTTGGGTTTGAATTCAAGATTCTAAACGCCTCTGTCGGTGCAATCGTTCGGGCTACGGATCTGTCAAATTTAGTGATGCTCCAATTCTTCGAGGATCGTATTAGGGCCCACATCCGGGTCAATGGGCTATGGCTTTATTGGGATCCCCCTATTACAGGGTTGACATATCGAGAGAAACTGGACATGAACCGCTGGCACCGCTGCCTGCTTGAATGCGACAAAGGCTCAATTCAAATCAGGATTTTCCAGAATGATGAGGCCGTATTGGACCGGCTCTGGAAAATACCGCTCGGCCCGCTCACGTTCCTTGCGGAAAGCGAAGACAAGAAGACGAATGTTCGGATCCCCTTCCCCGTCAACCTGGAATTTGGCACCGTCGGGTTTCGAAACGACGGCGCGGAGGATGCGGCCGTCAAGAACGTGCTCGTCGAAAAGTTAGGCTAGTTACGCATTAATTGAGCTGTGCTTCTCCTGACTTTCATTCATCTGCGTTGGCGGCTACTTTCCGCTCTCAGCATTTCTCGCCTTCACTTTGAACCAGATCGGCGTGCCTTCAAAGCCAAACGACTCGCGGATCTGGTTGGCGAGAAAGCGCTCGAAGGCGAAGTGGAGCTTGATGTCGCGATCGGTGAAGAGCACAAAGGTGGGCGGCGCGACCGCGGCTTGTGTCATATAGAAAATGCGGATGCGCTTGGCCATCGGCACTGGCGCGCGCTGAAAATCGATTTTGTCGAGGAAGCGATTCATCTGGCCGGTGGTGACACGCTTGCGGCGCTCTTTTGCGACCTTGATGACCTCGTTCAGCAGGCGCGCCATAACTTTGTTCTGCGGCCCCGTTCCCTTATTGCTGGCCTCGAGCGCCGAGAGAAAAATCACCGGCGCGTAGTCGAGATACTTGAGCGCGGAGCGGAGTTGCCGCTCAAAGATGTCGCGATCGGCCGGAGGCTTGCCATCGGTGCGTCCGGTTGTGACCGCGTCCCACTTGTTTACGATGAGAATCACGCTTCGGCCGCTCTCGTGCGCGTATCCGCCGATGGTGGCGTCGCTGGCAGTTACTCCCTCAGTTGCGTCGATGATGAGCAGCGCGACGTCGGCCGCCTCAAGATGTCGGCGGGCCATTACAACGCTCAGCTTCTCAGCCATGAGGTGCGTTTTGCCTTTTCGGCGGATGCCTGCTGTATCGACGAATCGCAGCGTGGAGCCCTCAAATTCAACCACTTCGTCGACCGCGTCGCGCGTCGTTCCGGCGATAGGCGAGACGATGGCGCGCGAGGTGCCGGTGAGGCCGTTGAGCAGCGTCGATTTGCCTACGTTGGGCCGGCCGATGATAGCGACCGAAGTCTCGTGCTGCTCGAATTCGCCGTGGGTGCGCGTCTTTTTGCGGCCCTGGGAGTCAAGCTCTGCCGCTTCGTCAGGCAATTCGATCGGGTGCCCTATCCTCGCGACGTCGTTGTTTTTGTCGCCAGGGTGGGAATCGGCTTCTGCATCCGGCACTGCCGTGTCCGGCACCGCATCCGCGATGGCGTCGAGCAGCTCGCCGATGCCCAGAGCATGTTCAGAGCTAATTGAATAAAGGTCGCTAATTCCGAGGCGGCGAAAGTTTTCGGCTTCAGCCGCCAAGCCTTCGGTTTCAACTTTATTGACTGCCAGAAACAGTGGCTTGCCGGTGCGGGCCAGCAGGCGGGCCAGGTCGTAGTCGGGGCTGGCAAGCTCGGTGCGTACGTCCACCACCAATATGAGCGCACTGGCTTCGTCGAGCGCGACGCGGGCCTGGTTGTAAATTTCTGTGGGAATGAGTTCGGGATCGTCGGGCACGATGCCGCCGGTATCGACGAGGCGGTAATGGCGGCCGCCCCACTCGTACTCGCCATAGATGCGGTCGCGGGTGATGCCGGGCTCGTCGCCCACAATGGAGCGGCGGCTGTGCGTGAGCCTGTTGAAAAGTGTGGATTTGCCCACGTTGGGCCGGCCCACTATGGCCACCAGCGGCAGGGCTCCAGCCCCGGCACGCGCCGGCACAACCGATCTGCGATACGTTGGCAAAACCTGTCTCCCGTTCAATGGCCCGATGCGGCAGAGCCTGTCTCTAGTCTATCTGGGTCTATCTCGCGGCGTTACCCGGCCATTTTGCGCACCGGCGTAATCAGTTCTTACTAATAATCCAAACTGGTTTTCGGCGTCCCATTTGCCGCTGGGCTTAGGTGAGGAATAACCCATGCATATCCACGGCAACTTGAACGTGCAGGCCACAAGCCTTGGCGCAGCCAACAGCGCTCGCGCCGAAAATGCTGAACGAGCGGCCGAGACCCGCAGGCGCCTGTACAAAGCCGCACAGTCGATTGACGCCACAGCCACCGAATCGACCGACCCAGACGCAAGTTACCTGGTTGGCGAGTGGCTCAGCGTACGCCACAATCACGCGCTGGCCGACGACAGGTACACGCGCGGATCGTAAATTCGGCATTGGCCGGCGGCCAGGCCCGGCTCGAAGAGTTAAATTCTCCGCGGCGGCCCCAATAATTCGCTGCCAATCCCGCCCTGCCAGCTTGTAAACTGCTTCCCATTCCCCTGCAAGGAGGCAGAAGACAATGCCCAAGTTCGTGATCGAGCGAGAAATCCCCCGCGCTGGTTCCTTATCCCCCGAACAATTGCAAGCCATCTCGCAAACATCTTGCGGAGTGCTCCGCAATCTCGGCCCCGAAATCCAATGGCTGCACAGCTACGTGACCGACAACAAGATCTATTGCATCTATATCGCGCCGAATGAAGCACTTGTTCGCGAACACGCGACGCAGGGCGGCTTCCCGGCCAGCAGCGTCTCGCAAGTCCGCACCATCATCGACCCCACAACTGCCGAGGCTTGATCCGCTCTAAAGCACTGGAGCGTCCTCACCTCTATGATGGAGGGACGCGCCCTCATGCCCTCGACTCCCGCCCAAACCCGTTCGCTGCCTACGCTGCACGAGTTTTTTGCGCCCGGCGGCATCCTGGCCAAGTCGCCCCTGCCCTATGAGTACCGCCCCGGGCAGCTTGAGATGGCCAAGGCAGTGGAGCACGCGCTGGCCGAGCACCGGCACCTGATTGTTGAAGCCGGAACGGGCACCGGCAAGACGCTGGCCTACCTGCTGCCGGCGCTCAGAACCGGGCAGCGGGTCATCATTTCCACCGGTACCAAGGCGCTGCAGGACCAGCTTTATTTCCGCGACATTCCGTTTCTCGAATTGCTGCTCGGCGACCTCGAAGTGTGCTACATGAAGGGCCGCGCCAACTACCTGTGCAAGCGCAAGCTCTACGCGCTGCGCGATTTGCCGGTGCTGACCGGCCTGCAGGAAGTGGACGAATACCAGCAGATTGCCGAGTGGGAGAAGACGACCGGGACCGGCGACCGTGCCGAGCTTTCTGCGCTGCCTGAGACGAGTTCGCTGTGGGGCAAGCTGGATGCGCGCTCCGAGGCCTGCCTCGGCTCAACCTGTCCCGACTATCGTCACTGCTTTATTACCGAGATGCGCCGCCGGGCCGCCGAGAGCGACATCATTATCGTGAATCACCACCTGTTCTTTGCCGACTACGCGGTGCGGCAAATGGCGTCGGGCGCGCCTGACGCGGGCATTCTGCCTGAAGCGGCAGCGGTGGTGTTTGACGAGGCCCACGAGCTTGAGGAGGTTGCGTCGCAGTATTTCGGACGCTCGCTCTCCAACGCGCGCCTTGAGGATTTTGCTCGCGACGCCGATTTGATATTGCGCGGCAAGACCGGCGCAAGTTCATTGCCGGCGCTCACGCAGCAATTGCGCGACCGCTCTCGAATGTTTTTTGCAGCGCTGCCGTCGGGCGGCGACGGGCGGCATCCGTTCCAGGATCGCGAGGCATTCCTCGAGTCGTCAGGCGATTTGTATCTTTCGGTGCGCGCCACGCTGCGCCAGATTGAGGCCGAGTTTGACCGGCTTTCAGAGCTGGACGAAGCAACAGGGCTCAAGAATCGTGCGGCGCTGCTCTCTCAGGATCTGCAATTCATGCTCGAAGCGCCGGAAAAGAACATGGTGTTCTGGATCGAGCGGCGCGGAGGCGGCGGCGCTCAGCGTACGTCACTCAGCACGGAGCTTGTCCAGGAGACCGCCCGACGCGGTGGCGGGGCACGGCAATCGCAGCGAGGCAACACCTCAATTCATCTGCAGGCCACGCCCATCGATGTGTCGAAGTTGTTGAAAGAGATTGTGTTTGAAGAGGTGCCAACGGTGGTGCTCACCTCGGCCACGCTTACGGTGCAAGGTGGCTTTCAGCATCTGCGCAAACGGCTTGGACTTGAAGAAGCGCGCGAGCTTGTGGTGCCGTCACATTTCAGGTACGGTGAGCAGGCGCTCCTGTATCTACCTCCGCAGATGCCCGACCCGCGCATGCCCGAGTTTGTTGAGGCTGCTGCCAAGACCATCGAGCGCGTTCTGAATCTCAGCCGCGGCCGCGCCTTTTGCCTGTTCACGTCGTACTCGCAAATGCGCGCGCTTTACGAGAGGCTGTTGCCGGTGCTCGATTTTCCCATCCTGCTGCACGGCACCGCTCCGCGCAAGGCTCTGCTTGAGGAGTTTCGCTCCACGCCCAACGCCGTCCTCTTCGGCACCTCGAGTTTCTGGCAGGGCGTTGACGTGCAGGGCGAGGCGCTGAGCTGCGTCATCATCGATAGGCTGCCATTTGCGGTGCCCTCAGACCCAGTGGTGCAGGCGCGCATGAAGGCGATTGAGGAAGAGGGCGGAAAGCCGTTTTTCGACTACCAGGTGCCCGAAGCCGTGCTCACGCTCAAGCAAGGATTCGGCCGGCTCATCCGCTCGCTCGAAGATCGCGGCGTACTGGTGCTGCTCGATCCGCGTATCCGCACGCAACGCTACGGGCAAATCTTTCTGCAATCCCTTCCGCCATACCGGATGACGACTTCGATCACGGATGTGGAGAAGTTCTTCGCGTAGTTTCCGGCTCGGTTGCTTGGCAGGGGCTAAAGCCCACATTCATTTTTGCGATGGTTACGGCCCGGCTGAAGCCGTGCCCTTATTACAAAGCACGGTCTCAGAGGAAGTCTTGTAACAGCCTGCTACGGGACGCGAATCACTCTCCTTGGACTATCCCAGGGTTCCGTTCTTCGGACTCCACCCTGGGCTAAGTTCGATTCGTCCCTCCGGGACGATGGTTGGCTCGTGCCGGTACACCGCCTCCCGGAGGGAGGCGAGGATGTTAGCCCATGGACAAGTTCGCGCGAGCGAACGCAGTCCCGGGTAGGCAGAATAAAAACTCCCGCAGCCCCGTAAGGGCGGCGCGATATGCGGGCGAGGACGCCCGCACGACAACCGGCCTCCACCCCGACGAATACGAATCATTCGTTGGGGACCCCGGGCTGGAGCCCGGCGCTACTTTTTTGTCCACTGATCCACCCAGTCATTCACCGTCTTGTACCAGAGCTGCGAGTTCTGCGGCTTCAGTACCCAGTGGCCCTCGTCGGGGAAGTAGAGCATCTTCGAGGGCACGCCGAGCAGTTGCAGCGTGTCAAAGAGCTGGAAACCCTCGCTCACGTCGAGCCGGTAGTCGAGCTGGCCGTGGACTACGAGCGTGGGCGTCTTGAAGCTCTTTGCCGAAAGCGACGGCGACCATTTGCGGAATGGGTTCTCCGAGTCCGGCTTGCCGTAGTAGTCCCACGGATGGCCTTTAAACTCCCAGATATTGAACCAGTCTTCTTCCGTAGTTCCAAAGGCCGACTCGGCGTTGAACATGCCGTCGTGCGAAACGATGCACTTGAAGCGGTCGGTGTGGCCGAGGACCCAGTTGGCCATGTATCCGCCGTAGCTCGCGCCCAGAGCGCACTCGCGCGTCTTGTCGATGAAGGGATAATGCTCTTCGGCGTAGTCGAGGCCGGTCATCAGGTCGGTAAAAGGCTTGCCGCCCCAATCGCCATTCACGCCATCGACAAAGGCCTGCCCGTAGCCGGTTGAGCCGCGCGGATTGATCATGATTACGACATAGCCGTTGGCGGCAAAGAGTTCGGCGTTCCAGCGGTAGCTCCACGCATCGCCCCAATCGCCCTCAGGCCCGCCGTGGATCAGGAATTTAACCGGATACTTCTTCGCAGCGTCAAAGCCCGGCGGGCGGATGAGGAAGCCCTCGACCTTGGTGCCGTCTTTGGCGGTGAACCAGAAGGATTCCATCCGTTGGCGTCCATCGCCGGCGCTTTTTCGAGCGTTTGGATCGCCCGGCGCGCAGATCGCCAGACACGGCTGCGCGGGCAAATCGAGCTGTGCTAACAAACTATCGTTGAGATGAGTAATTGGGAAGATCATCGAATCAGTCTGTGTGATCTCTGGCTGTTCTTCCGCTGGGTGCGTTGTGTCATTAATGTCGATTGCCACAACCTCGGGAGGCTGATCGACATTCATCATCGAGGCGAGAATGCCTTCAGGCGGTTCTATGGTTGGGCGATCAAGTTTGACCGGAATAGTCCTGATATCGCTGAATTCGCCACTCGTAGCAATTAGACTCGGACCGTCGAGGGCATGAACGCCCAAGAGGTAAACTCCCTCTTCGCCGTGATTGGCACTCGTGAAGTAGAGTCCACGAGAGTTCCGGAGCCACGCCCACTCATCCACCCAGTTATCGAACTTCGGCAGCATGTCTTCGCCGGCCCTCTTTGCGCGGTTGTAAAGCCACAGTCGGAACTTATCGCTCTCATAGCCGGCTCGCGCCTGACTCCGCCACGCAATGTACTTTCCATCAGGCGAGTACGCCGGGTTGAAGTTGCCGCCGGCAGACGTTGAGATTTTTACCGGCTTTGCCGCGGGGCTGGTCAGGTCGAGCGTGTAGATTTGCGCGCTGACTGAAATGGCCGGCACCGGATCGGGATTCTCGGTAAATGCCAGCTCCTTTGAATCGGGCGAGAAGTCGCAGCCGCAGCTCGAGTCGCTGAGCGAGAACGGCGGAACGTCGTGAGGATCGCCGGGCGTGAGGTCGCGGATGGCGCCGCTTGCCACGTCGAGCAGAAACAGGTGCGAACGCTTTTCTCCCGTGAAGTGGTTCCAGTGCCGGTAGAGAAGCGCGGTGAAGATCTGCGCCTTGACTTTGCTGGCGGCGAGCGCGGCATCTTTCTGCTTGTCGCAGGTATCGCCGGTCGCGAAATCGCCATCGGTGATTGGCACGCAGTCCGGATAAACCGCTGACGTGAATACGATCGATTTCGCATCGGGCGACCACTTGGGACTGCCGGCTTCGGTGGAGATGTTGGTTAGCTTCTTGGCGTTGCTGGTTGCCCCCGTTGCCGGGTCGAAGTCGGCGAGCCAGATTTGCTGGCCATTCTCGCGGCCGGAAACGAAGAGGATGTGCTTCGAGTCGGGTGCGAACTCAGGATTGCTGTCGCCGGGCTGGGCCACGGCCAGCTTGAAGGGCTCTCCACCCGCGATTGCCTGCAGCCATAGCTCCGCTGTTTTGGTGTTCTGAGCGAGATCGACAGTAGTGACCGAATACGCCAGCCACTTGCCGTCGGGGGAAACGGCCGTCTCGCCCAGCCGCTTCATGTTCATCATGTCTTCGAAGGTCATGGGGCGCTTGGCGGGCTGGGCCTGGGCGGAGCAGGACGGAGCGAGTGAGAGGGCAGCCAAAGCGGAGATTAGAAAACATTGAGTTGAACGAGTCATGAAAGCCTCATGGAACGGGGTTTGATTGGCCTGCACGGAAGATGCAGTTTACACCGGCGAAGCAGCAAAGTAAGTGGCGTTTGGACTACCTTATCCGGCCTTAAATGGCCTTAAATGACCTTAAACGGGTCTTATTTGGCCTTATTTGTATTTACTTGTCAGTAACTAGCGATCCCCGGAGAGTGATTGGTTTCAACAAGTTAAGATGGGTTTGGTGATTTCTGGAGGCGAAAAAAGGGGGGAGGGGGTGGGGGGTAATTTCTATTTCGGTGATCGGTGGTGGGTACGGACCGGGGTGTACCTGACGGATTGAATGCGACTGCTCAGTTCTCAACATGAGGGAAGTATGCGCCGATGAGAGGAAATTAACGGCAAATGTGTATTGTCTTTTTCGAGCCGGCCCTCCGGGGCGGCCCTGGCATTGCCGGCGTTCCCCCCGAATTCCGCTTCGGTTCATCCGGGGCTAGTGGTTAGACCGCATGAATTAGTAATTCAGCATGAAAAGCGCGGACGAGGACGTCCGCGCTACAGCCGGCCAGGTGGCCGGCGCTACATTCCGTCCAGGTGGCTGGCGCTACATTCCGTCCAGGTGGCTGGCGCTACATTCCGGCCAGGTGGCTGGCGCTACATTCCGTCCAGGTGGCTGGCGCTACATTCCGTCCAGGTGGCTGGCGCTACATTCCGGCCAGGTGGCCGGCGCTACATTCCGGCCAGGTGGCCGGCGCTACATTCCGGCCAGGTGGCTGGCGCTACATTCCGGCCAGGTGGCTGGCGCTGCATTCCGGCCAGGTGGCCGGCGCTACATTCCGGCCAGGTGGCCGGCGCTACATTCCGGCCAGGTGGCCGGCGCTACATTCCGGCCAGGTGGCCGGCGCTACATTCCGGCCAGGTGGCCGGCGCT